>Ga0308156_1000249_pt1 | contig 147630 bp, 153 predicted proteins | sample PhyAR2_FD_201041 | JGI IMG/M metagenome (GOLD analysis project Ga0308156, IMG submission 201041) | Phyllosphere microbial communities from UC Gill Tract Community Farm, Albany, California, United States - DLSL A.R2 | ecosystem: Host-associated > Plants > Phyllosphere > Unclassified | place...
CTCTCCTTTGATTGTCATAGGGGAATACCCGTATGTTTGGTTGAGTTATATATCCATTATACGAGTTAAATCCCTGAAACTGACAAAATTTAAAGGAGGGGCATTTATATTATCTTATTTACCGACAGAAAATTTATTTTTCCAAAACTTTTTGTGTTTCAGCATATTTTGCTTCAACAGCTTCTTTTTCAGCTTTCCACCAGTTTTCGTTTTCACGATACCAGTCGATTGTCGCTTGCAAACCAGATTCAAAGTCAGTATGTTTTGGAGTCCAACCAAGTTCTGTACGTAATTTACTATTATCAATCGCGTAACGAAGGTCATGTCCAGCACGGTCAGTTACACGGTCATAATCGTCTTTATCTTTGCCCATACGAGTCAAAATATCTTCAAGAACTTCTTTGTTATTTTTTTCACCGTCTGCACCGATAAGATAAGTTTCGCCCATACGACCTTTAGTCAAAATTGTCCAAACACCTGATGAATGGTCTTCTGTATGAATCCAGTCACGAACGTTTTTACCATCGCCGTAAAGTTTTGGTTTGATTCCTGAAAGAATATTAGTAATTTGACGAGGAATAAATTTTTCGATGTGTTGGAATGGACCGTAGTTATTTGAACAGTTTGAAATTGTTGCTTTAAGCCCAAATGAACGTACCCAAGCACGAACAATCAAATCAGAAGCCGCTTTAGTTGAAGAGTAAGGGCTTGATGGATTGTAAGGTGTTTTGTCAGTAAATTTTTCACCCTCACCTTCGCCATGACCTGGCAAATCTTCGCGATAAGGCAAATCACCATAAACTTCATCAGTAGAAACATGGTGGAAGCGTAAATCATATTTACGAGCCGCTTGAATCAAAGTATAAGTTCCGATAAAGTTTGTTTGGATAAATTCATCTTGAGATTTCAATGAATTATCATTATGGCTTTCAGCTGCATAGTGAACAATTGCGTCTGCTTTAGAAGCTACTTGATCAACAATTTCAGGGTCTGCAATGTCGCCAACAACAAGTTCGACACGTCCACTGTCAAATAACATGTTAATGTTATTAACATTTCCTGCATAAGTTAATTTATCCAAAACTGTGATATGCACGTCTGGATGATTGTTATAAACATAGTGTACAAAGTTTGAGCCGATAAATCCTGCTCCACCTGTCACAACGATATTTTTAAATTCAGTCATGTTTTTTCCTTTTTTGATTATTTATTAGTAAATCTTGAAAATTAATCCACTCGATACTCTCTGACAAATTTTGCTTTTGGTACAGCTTTTAAATATTTTCCATTGAAGACCAAATAATCGCCAATAGGAACTGTCATTTTGAGTAAACCACCGACATTTTTTACTGACAGCGATTTGTCATTCCAAGAAAAGCCCCCGTCAGTAAATGCCTGATTGGCCCAGCTTGGTCTGTCAGTATTTTTTTCAACTTGCCAAAATTCTAAACGTTTTTTAGTTCGTAAATGTAAAGCAAACATTAGAGTTCATCAGCCTTCAAAGCTTTTACATCTTTTAATAATGGATGATTTTTATCAGCTTCAGAAACTTCAGCATTTTCAACATCTTCCCACTTAATTCCCAAAGTTGGGTCAGCATAATTCACAAAAGCGTATTTAGGTTTAAGTTCAAGTGCCCAGTAATCATTAACTAAATAGCTATAAGAAACTGTGTCAGACAAAACTTGGAATCCATTAGCCACACCACGTGGAACAAAAATTCCTTTACTTGCATCAATCACAGTTTGATAAACATGACCGAAATTTTCTCCTTCACGTAAATCAACCCATGCGCCTAAAACACTTCCGCCATCAGCGACAGAAATATACTTATCCCAAGGTTCAGCGTGGAGACCACGCAAAACATTTTTACGAGAAAAACTTACATTGTTTTGTAATTTTTCTTCGGCAAAAAAGCTTTCTGGAAAGCCAAGTGGCATCATTTTTTCTTTTTGGAAATTTTCTTTAAACCATCCACGATTATCACCATGAACTGGGATATCAAATTCTAACATTCCAGGAATTTGGCTGATTTCTCGTGCAGCCAATGTTTTTTCAAAAAAATTATCAGTCATATTTTTCTTTCTAATCACTATTTTCAAAGTTTATTCAAGAACAACGCTAACTTCATTCAGTCACTATCTTTTTTCTCTTTTGCATTGACGTGTGATTTTTGAATGTGTTCGAGCGTTAGCTTATTAGGTACATCTGGATGATGTTTTCGACAAAGAACATAAAGTCCATCAGCTGTGCGATGAAGTCCAATTCGATGACAACCTGGTGCATGACATTTTAGTCTTCGCCAAACAACAGCAAAGACACCAAAAAGTGGTAAACAGCTGAAAAATCCGCCCCACTACGCTGACCAACCTGCGTCAGTCACACCAGTAAACCACAAAAACCATTCCCAAATATTTTTTAGCATTGATTGTCCTTCTTGTACTTTGACAACTTTACTTTAATAATGACTTTTTAGTCTTTTCCAATCAAACGAAGCAAGTATTGACCATACTCATTTTTCTTAAGCGGTTGAGCCAATTTAAGAACATCGTCAGCTGTAATATAACCCATACGATAAGCAATTTCTTCCAAGTTTGCCACTTGCATATTTTGCATCCGTTGAACTGTTTCAATATATTGTGCGGCTTCAAGGAGAGATTCATGTGTTCCAGTATCTAACCAAGCAAAGCCACGGCCCATTAATTCAACTGACAAATCGCCACGTTCAAGATAAGCTTTATTTACGTCAGTAATTTCAAGCTCTCCACGAGGTGAAGGTTCAATGTTTTTGGCAATTTCAATAACATCATTATCGTAGAAGTATAAACCAGTTACTGCATAATTTGATTTAGGTTCTTCTGGTTTTTCTTCAATAGAAACAGCATTCATGTTTTCATCAAATTCAACGACACCAAAACGTTCTGGATCAGGAACATGATAACCAAAAACAGTGGCTCCGTTTTCTTTTGCAGCTGCATTTTGGAGCATTTTAGACATTCCAGGTCCGTGATAAATATTATCACCTAAAATAAGCGCAACTGAATCATCGCCAATAAATTCTTCACCAATAATAAAGGCTTGAGCCAATCCATCTGGTGATGGTTGTACCGCATATTGCAGATTAATCCCAAACTCAGAACCGTCTTGAAGTAACTCTTTAAAACGTGGGGTATCTGTTGGTGTCGAGATAATCAAAATGTCTTTAATCCCAGCCAACATCAAAGTTGACAATGGGTAATAAATCATTGGTTTATCGTAAATAGGCATCAATTGTTTTGATGCAGCACGTGTGAGTGGGTAAAGTCGTGTTCCAGACCCTCCTGCTAAAATAATCCCTTTCATCAAAGGACCTCCATAATCATAATTAATCAATATACATTATAACACAAAATTTTTATCAATACACAACCCTCTGTGGTCATTTTAGGGATAAAAGGTTGATAAATAGGCATTTCTGACACTATTTTACAACACTAATGAAAAGATTCTACCTATATAAATAAAAAAATCTCTAAAATTAGAGACTTCCTTTTTTATCTTCTTGGTTGAGCAACCAAAGCAGATTGAATGTTAAATTGACGTTTCAAGAGCCAACGAACTCCAAAGGATATAATACCAACAATAACTAAAGCAATTGCGGGAAGTTGCAAATTAACTGATGTTGGCAAAAGACCAGAGAAGATGGTTACCGCAATCCAAAGGAGAACTGACAAAGTGGTTGCTGCAAAACCTTTCCAATTCCAAGTCCTACGACTGTTATCCGCTTTAGGACGATAAAAGTAACGATACATCATATACATTACCAAACCAGCAACTGCCGCTGACAAGATTGTTGTAATCAAGCCATAAACCGGAGCCTTAGAAGTGATAAGTGCGGTTACTCCATTTAAAAGAGAAATAAATCCTAAAAAGAGTAGGCTACTATCAAGCCACATCAAAACTGGATTTTCATTTTTTTCACTGACAGGTCTATCAGCAACTTTGGGTTGATATTGAGCAACAAATTCAGTTGGCGCTCCCAATAATTTACGAGCAATAATTCCTGATTTTTGACCTTCAATAATTTGCGGAAGAATGTCATTCAAGATTTCTTTAACTTCTTCATCTGATTTCCCAACTAAAATCAGTTGTTTCGTTACCGAATGAATGTATTCTTTATTTTTAGCAGTAAGTTCTTCGATTAAATTTTCCATAATCTCATTTTATCAGAAAGCGTGAAAAAAAACAGCCAAAAATAGTCAAAAGCTTGATTTTTTTATTTGAAAAATGTTATAATCAACAAGTATGTTGTTTTTAAGCACATAAAAATCTAATGGGAGGTAAATATCATGTCTAAAGAATGTTATTTTACTGGTCGTAAGACTGTTTCAAGTAACAACCGTTCACACGCGATGAATCAAACTAAACGTGTAGTTAAACCAAATCTTCAAAAAGTTACAATTCTTGAAAACGGTGAACTCAAAACTGTATGGGCTTCAGCTAAAGCTTTGAAGAAATTGCCAGCAGGCGTAGAACGCGTATAATTTTTGTTTTTTGCAAAACACAAAAATATCCTGTCATCTGACGGGGTTTTTTATTTACTGACAGCTCTGTCAGTAAATAAAATTGTTACCAACAAACTCTGTCAGCGCTGACAAATGGTAAATTTCAAAAAGCAGTTCAAAAGAGCTGTTTTATTATATAAAAGTATGATAAAATGAGTAATGATATTTAAATAATATGGAGGAAAGTGCCGTTTGTCAGTCAATTTTTCTTTATTTACAAAAATTTGTAAATTATTGACGACGGTACAGCTATGAAAATGAGTGTTACTATCAACAACCAACACGGGAATGTCGATATTGCTACCGAAGTCATTGCAACGGTTGTAGGTGCATCTACAACTGAAATTTTCGGCGTAGTCGGCATGACCAGTAAATCTGCTGTTAAAGATAATGTTCGCAGTGTTTTGCGTCAAGAAAACTATTCTAAAGGAGTTGTCGTTACAACTGCTGACAACGAAACTTCTATCGATGTTTATGTTGTCATTTCTTATGGTGTAAAAATTAGCGAAGTTGCAAAAAATATTCAAGAACGTGTTCGTTTCAATCTCGAAAATCAACTTGGCATCACAGCCAGTAGCGTAAACGTATATGTACAAAATGTGAAGGTGGTTGAAGATTAGTGTCAAATATTAATGCAAGTAAATTTCAAGAAATGGTTCAAGCAGCGGCAAGCCGTTTGAACGAACAAGCCGAATATGTTAACTCGCTTAATGTTTTCCCTGTTCCCGATGGAGATACAGGAACAAACATGGGCATGACCATTACAAATGGGGCAAAAGATGTTGCTTCTAAACCAGCTGATACTGTTGGTCAAGTGGCTCAAATTCTTTCAAAAGGTCTTCTTATGGGGGCTCGTGGAAATTCTGGTGTTATTTTAAGCCAACTTTTCCGTGGTTTCGCTCAATATGTTAAAGATTACGAAGAAATTGATGGAATCCATCTTGCAGCTGCACTTCAAAATGGGGTCGAAGTAGCCTATAAGGCAGTTATGAAACCTGTTGAGGGGACAATTTTAACTGTTTCTCGTGGTGCTGCTGAGTTAGCAAAACGCAAAACTGACGAAACTGATGATGCTGTTAAAATTATGGAAGCAGCACTTGAAGGAGCTAAAAAAGCACTTGCCATGACTCCTGATATGCTCCCAGTTCTTAAAGAAGTTGGAGTTGTTGACTCTGGTGGTCAAGGTTTGGTTTATATCTATGAAGGCTTTTTAATGGCGCTTAATGGTGAATTCGTACCAGAAACACCTGTTGCCGAACTTGGCGCAATGGACCGTATGGTTAATGTTGAACACGAAAGTGTTGCCAATGCTTCAACAGCGGACATCAAATTTGGTTATTGTACAGAAATCATGGTTGAACTCGGTAAAGGTCCAACTTCTCGTGAAAGTTACGACCACGATAACTTCCAAGCTTATCTTGCAGGAATTGGGAATTCACTTCTTGTTGTTGATGATGAGGAAGTCGTTAAAGTCCACGTTCATACAGAAGATCCTGGTTTAGTTATGCAAGAAGGACTTAAATATGGACGTCTTGTAAAAGTTAAAGTTGACAATATGCGCCTGCAAAATGAAGGAGTCGCTGAAAAAGAAGCAAAATCAACAAATGTTTCAACTTCTACTTCTAAAAAAGACTGGGGCTTAATTGCTATTGCTGCTGGTGAAGGTTTAGCTGATATTTTCCGTGAAATGGGTGTTAATCATGTTGTTTCTGGTGGTCAAACAATGAATCCTTCGACAGAAGATATTTTGACTGCTATTGAAGCTGTTAACGCAGAAAAAGTAATTATCTTACCTAATAACAAGAATATCTTTATGGCTGCAAAATCTGCTGCTGAAGTTGCTGAAATTCCTGTTGAAGTGATTGAATCTGCCACTGTTCCTCAAGGATTTACAGCACTCTTGAGCTTTGACCCTACACGTTCAATTGAAGAAAATAAAGCCGCTATGACTGATTCACTTCTTGACGTTAAATCTGGTTCAGTAACAACGGCCATTCGTGATACAAATGTCGATGGTATCGAAATTCATAAAAAAGATACACTTGGAATGTTGAATAACAAAATTGTTGTTTCAACACGAAAAATGAATGATGCAATCTTTGCTGTCTTTGACCAAATGATTGATGAAGATAGTGAGATTGTGGCGATTTATATTGGTGAAGAAGGCAAAAAAGCCAATGCTGACAAAATTGCTAAAGAACTTGAGAAAAAATATCCTGAAATTGAAGTTGAAATCCACGAAGGAAAACAACCGGTTTACCCATATCTCTTCTCAGTTGAGTAAAATATAGAAATAAAAAAAATTCTGATGTTTAACATCAGAATTTTTCTTTTGCTTTATAAAAAGTTACTGACAGAAGCATTTTTCATCGATTAAAATTTCTGTCAGTAACTTTTTTATTGAGTGTATAGAATTATGAAAAGTATTTTACGTACTCTCCATAACCCTCTGCTTCTAATTGGTCAAAAGGAACGAAACGCAAAGCGGCAGAATTAATACAATAACGCAAGCCTCCCTTATCTAGGGGGCCGTCAGTAAAAACATGACCCAAATGACTGTCAGCATTACTAGAACGAACTTCTGTACGTTCCATAAATAGAGATTTATCTCGTTTTTCTTTGACAACTCCTTTATCAATCGGTTGTGTAAAGGCTGGCCAACCGCACCCTGATTGATATTTATCTAAACTTGTAAATAGGGCTTCACCACTCACAACATCAACATACAATCCTTTTTCAAAGAAATCATCAAACTCATTAGCAAAAGGGGCCTCTGTCCCATTTTCTTGGGTAACCCGATAAGCAAGTGGGCTTAATTTCTTTTTAAGTTCTTCTTTTTCCATCAGCAATTTTCCTTTCCTACATGTGACCATTGACTGTCAACTTTTTTGACACTAGTGTAAACTTGGTTGACAAAGGGCTTGACACCTTTACATTTAGGCTGTCAATAAGCACTTTTTTGTCAAAAACAAGTTCTCATCTGATATGATTCATCCTATCAAAAATCGCTATTGATTTCCATTGAAAGTACTTAAAGATTTTAGGAGCTCCATTTATTAAATATTAAAAGTTACTGTTATTTTTCAGAAAATTATTGTATCGTACTTTAAATTTTGATATAATCATAAATGTAAAACGTACTTGACATTTTCTGTAATCATTTGATTCCGGGAGGTAAAATGAAAACTCTTAACAATACCCATATTGGGCAAATTTATTATATTCATAAAATTATTGGGAAAAACCAAGCTAAACTGCGTGATTTAGGCATGATTTCCGATAAAAAAATAACACTAATTTCTACTGACGGCGAGAATGCAATTGTTAAAATTGATGAAACTCGCCTTGCTTTAAGTTCTGAATTCTTGGAGCAAATTTTTGTAAAAGAAGAACGTTCTAGCGAGGATATCATTGGTTTAGCTCACTTGCAAGTTGGCCAAACTGGTGTCGTTCGTATGATTGACGCAACGTCTGATATCAGGCGCCGCTTGATGGACATGGGCATTACGCGAGGAACAAGTGTTCATCTGCAAAAATTAGCACCACTTGGTGACCCTCTTGAACTTAGGCTTCGAGGCTATTCTCTTTCTTTGAGAAAGACGGATGCTGAAAAAATCAAAGTCGTTCTTGAACGATAGTAAGCAAAATTGTTGACCTATTTTTATCGTTATTTTTGTAAAGAAATTGTCCTAGAACACTTAACAAAGTCTAACGAAATTTAAGAAGAAATTTTAATAATATGAAAATAATTGCACTACTCGGAAACCCCAATAGTGGAAAAACGAGTATTTTTAATCAACTAACCGGTTCAAATCAGCAAGTTGGTAATTGGCCAGGGGTCACTGTTGAAAAGAAATCTGGATTTTATCGAAAAGATAAAAGTATTTGTATCCAAGATTTGCCTGGTCTTTACTCTCTTTCTCCTTATTCACTTGATGAGCAAGTTGCCAGAGATTTTTTGACAAAAACACCACCGGATGCCCTCATTAATATTGTGGATTCAACGAATTTAGAGCGTTCACTTTATTTGACTTTACAGCTGATGGAACTTGGAATCCCTATGGTTTTAGCGCTTAATATGAGCGACCTTTTGGCTGGTCAAGGAAAAAAAATCGACATTGAAAAACTTTCTTATAGCCTTGGAATTCCTGTTGTTACAACCTCGGCCATTAAAAATAAAGGTTTAGATGAGGTTGTTAAAGTAGCACTTAAAAGTCATGAAAGTCAGCCTTTAGATTATGACCATCGACTTGAAGGGGCGCTCTCGGAAATTGGTAAAGTAACTGGTTTTACCAATCGTTTTGAACAAATAAAAGTTTTCGAAGGCGACAAACTTTTATTAGCTGGAGAAACAGATAAAGCGCTAAGCCAGCAAGTTCATACTGACAATTCTCAAGCTGGCTTATCAGCAAAACAACTGGCTGAAATTGAGGAAATTGTTTCTATCACCGAAAAATTAATGGCAGATGACCGTGAATCGATTATCGTTAATGAACGTTATGATTTAATTGGTCATATTGTTCAACTTTGCGTTACTCAGACTGAAACTGGTAAAATTAATCTGACAGATCGAATCGATCAGATTATTACCCATAAATGGTTGGGACTTCCTATTTTTGTCTTCATCATGTGGTTGGTCTATTTTATTTCTATTCAAACTGTCGGAACAGCAGCGACCGATTGGCTCAATGATGTCTTCTTTGGTCAATGGCTTCCTGATTTAATTGCCAATGGAATGAATGCTTTAGCTGTTACTCCTTGGGTTCAAGATTTAGTTTTAAATGGTGTCGTTGCCGGAATTGGGGCAATTTTAGGTTTTGTTCCACAGATTTTTGTGCTCTTTTTACTTTTAGGAATTCTGGAAGATTCTGGATATATGGCTCGGGTAGCCTTTGTCATGGACCGAATTTTTAGACGCTTTGGCCTTTCTGGTAAGTCTTTTATTCCCATGCTTATTGCTTCCGGCTGTGGTGTGCCTGGAATTATGGCGACGAGAACGATTGAGCAAGAGCGTGACCGAAAAATTACAATTATGGTCACAACTTTTATGCCTTGTTCTGCCAAACTCCCTATTATCGCATTAGTTTCTGGTGCTTTTTTCCCTCATGCTTCTTGGGTTGCTCCTAGTGCTTACTTTTTGGGAATGTCCATGATTATTCTCTCCGGTATTATTTTGAAAAAAACAAGGATGTTTTCTGGTGATACTTCGGCTTTCATCATGGAACTTCCTGCCTATCATTTGCCTTATGCGACGACTGTTTTAAAATATGCTTTCGACCGTGCGTTTTCTTTCGTCAAGCGGGCTGGTACGATCATTTTCGCTATGAATGTTTTGATTTGGTTCACTTCAAATTATAATTGGACCTTGGCACATGTTGATGCGAGTCAATCCATTCTTGCTGATGTTGGTAAAATTGTTGCTGTTATCTTTGCTCCTCTTGGTTTTGGCGAGTGGCGTGCAACAGTCGCTACAATTACTGGACTAATTGCAAAAGAAACAATCGTCGGAACAATGGGTGTCCTGTTTGCTCATAATTCTTCTGACAGTCACCAACTCTGGTCTGCTGTTCAAGCCACCTATACTCCTCTTTCCGCTTATTCTCTCCTTGTTTTCAATCTGCTTTGCGCGCCATGTGTTGCTGCAATCTCAACAATTTATAAAGAAATGGGCGATGTTCGTTGGACTTTACGAGCGGTTGGTTTTCAAACTTTAGTTGCTTATAGCATGAGTTTCATTATTTATCAATTGGGTAGTTTGTTTAGCTCACAAAACTTTGATGTTTTTAGTTTATTAGCATTAATTGTATTGTCGGTTGGTTTATATTTCATTTTCAGAAAAGGGAAAGGTCTTACTTATGAACTTAGCTAGTATTGTCATTTTGGCTGTCATCCTCATTATTACTGGATTTGCCATTTTTAAAACTGTTCGTAGAAAAGGGGCTTGCGAAGACTGCAATGTTAACACTTGTCCGGTCAAGGGAGCGGCGGCTCTGCCCGTTTCAGCTGAATCTCATTCAACTAAAAAAACAGATGTTAAACATGATTGTTGTAATTAAAAAAATTTACTGACAGATTTATTATGGTTAAATTTACTACCATAACAAGTCTGTCAGTATTTTTTTAAGCTTATTTTGAATGTTTTAGAATACCGATAAATTTGTCAGTACTTTTTACTTAATAATCTTGATCTGCTTATCACTTACCCTTTGTTTATAATTGACAAGAAGAAAATTTATAACTATAATCAAAATATAACTGAAACATTATGCAAAATCTGTCAAAGTTTTTTTCACAAAGGCTCACTGACAACTATTTTTTAACTCAAGAAAGGTCTTCTATGAAAAAATACATCAGCGTCTTTAGTGTTTTCTTGGTCTGGCTTGCCTACTTACTGGCACTCAATCCTATTCTCAAGGCTCTTGGTCTTATCAATTGGTTACGCAGCCTCGGACATTTTGCTTCACTAACTTCTATTATTATTCAAGAAATTCCAATTATCATCATCTTACTGCTACTCAATCATTTTTTCTGGCATCAAAAATTGCTATTCAAAGGATATAACTGGAAAAAAGCATTAGGAATACTCATTCTTCCTTTAGTCATGTTTTTGGCAGGTTTAGTTCTTGCAATAGGAAAACATGCCCCCGCTTCGTATATTTTTCTAGCCATTGGAGCTACTTTATTAATTGGTTTTGCTGAAGAACTCTCTTTTAGAGGTTTGATTTTTGGTATTTTAGTTAAAAATTCTAAAGATAAGATTATTGTTCCTTTATTTATTTCAAGTATACTATTTGGACTCATGCATTTGGTCAATATTCGTAATCAACCTTTAGGAAATACTATCATCCAAGTTCTTGGAGTTATGGCTTTTGGACTTTTCGCAGCTGTGGTTTACATGAAAACAAGCAATTTGATTTTTGCGATTGTGGTACATGCTATGAATGATTTCATGGCAATCATGGCCAGTTCGGGTAGTTTATCTTCACAACAAACCAACCCTCTGACAATTCTCTACGAATGGTTTATTTTTGGTACACTCGCTTTCGCATTATTTTACACGGGTTGGACTCAAAGAGAAAAATTCATTGCCGCTATTCAAGAACGTAGTCCACAACTTACAGCCCGTAAGTTACCTACTCTTGCTCAAAGTTCAACTTTCCGTAGAATTTTTGCCCTAGTTTCAATGATTTATGGAATTTTGATTTTACCAACGATGCTCCTTTTTTCAAAAATATCTACTAGTGCTGGCAGTCGAGCAGAAATTGCAAATAAAGCATTACCTATTTATCTTTTATTTCTTCTAGGAATCGCCCTATATATCTTTTTAATTGTTTTCTTTGATTTCCACTTAGGAAATCTTTGCTGGTTATTACTTCCTTATATCGGTGGTCCAGTCTTTGCTTTAATCGCTCTGGTTAATGGTGCAAGACCACTAACTGAAAAAACAAATCAATCTAAAACAATCAATAATAAAACTCCAAATTAATTCATTTGGAGTTTTTCTTTTTTAAAATTTAATTAAACTAACAAAGAATAGTAGGACTTGTACAAGTTGAAAAACCATTAAGATTTTAACTGATGAAATAAATGTTTCTTTTTTTACTTGTTTTTGCAAATATGGTCGAGCAAATTTTATCATCAATGGTGCAATTAACAGAATTAAAAGCATAATTGGAGAAAGTAATCCTAAAATTACTGCAACAACAATGGCAACAAAAGCCAAAATTAAAGCTGTAGTCCACCAAATAAGTGCTGCCTTTTTCCCAATATAATGCACGATTGTGTAGCGGTGATTGGCTTCATCTTCTTCTAAATCGCAGGTGTTATTGGCTAACATCAGATTTGCAATCAATAATGTATTAGGTAAAGCAATCAAGAAAGTTGTTGCCAGATTCGCAAATGACCAAACAAAATTCTGAGAACTATTGATATAAAGGCAAATCAGAAAAATGACATAACCCATTGTCAAACCTGATAAAAGTTCCCCAAGTGGAAGTGATGAGAGTGGTTTTGGCCCTCCAGCATAGAAAACTCCAACAGCATAGCAGAGTAGTCCCAACCAAAAGACTGCCCAACCAGTCATTAAAGCGACAATAATTCCTAAAATCAGACTACCAAAAAAGAAAAAGGCCAATAAACTTTTGATGAGTCCCATTGATAAGTTCTCGCGTCCGATAATATTTGTATTTTTTTGATAATCATCTGTATCTACTGCTTTATGATAATCATTATAGTTGTCCCAAATATCAACAAAACAGTTGAACATAAACATTGCCACAAAATAAATGGCAAGTGCTGACAAATTGACTGACTGATAATGATAAAGCGAGTAAGCAAGCCCTAGTAAAAATGGAAAAATTGAAGCAGTTTTAGCTTTCAATTCAATTAGTTCAGCAAATATTTTAAAATTCATTATTTCCTCTTTTTATTTATCAATTCGTCTATAAAAACTATTTCTTATTTTATCACATTTTAAATCAAAACTTTTAAAATCAAACTAGAGAAATACTAGCTTTAAAAGCTTTATCTCAAAAGTTACTGACAGAAATTTTGAGATAAAAAAGTTAATGACAGAAAAATTTTCTAATAGCTGTCAGTAAAATTTTCTATGAAAAAGCCTGTCAGTGACAGGTTTTCAATAATTTCTTTCCAATAAAATTTGTGTTGCTTCTTCTAAAATCTGCCGATTTGGCGACTCTGGTAATTTCCGAATTTCATTCAAAGCCAGTTCTGTTAATCTTCCAGCAACAAGGAGCGCTCCTGCTATCCCACCTGATTCTGTCACTAATTCTGCTAATTCTAAACATTCTTGTCTTGACAAATTTTCTGGCGCTTCTAAATAAGGAGCAATCGCTTCATCATTTACTTCACGAGCCAAGAGTAAAGGTAATGTATAAATCCCTTGACGGAAATCTGTCAAAATAGGTTTATCAGCTTCATCAAGTCCTACTGTAAAATTTAAAATGTCATCATAAACTTGAAAAGCAAGACCAATTGCTCGACCAATTTTACGGGCAGAATATTGTAATTTTTTATCCCCACCAGCAAAATAAACACCTTCTAAACAGCTAAGACTCAGTAATTCAGCTGTTTTTCCACTAATTGCTTTCATATAGCGTCTCGCTGTATTATTTTTGTCAAAAGCAGATTGCATTTGAGTCAATTCACCCTGAAGAATTTTTTTCATTGATTGAGCATTTTTAGCGACAAAACTTGTCCCATTCATGGTTTCAATCAATAATTCAAAATAAACAGTATAAACAAAATCTCCAGCATAAACAGCTACATCTTTGCCAAATTGTGACTCTATTGACGGTAAACCACGTCTTAAAGGAGAGTCGTCGATAATATCATCGTGAATCAATGTTGCTGAATGAAGCATCTCTAATGATGCAGCGATTTTAATGAGCTTCTCTTCATCTTTAGAGCCATTAGGGACAATCCCAGCGAACAGCAAAAAAAGCGCAGGACGAACCATTTTCCCGCCACGTGATGCAAATTTCTCTAGTGCTGCTTCTATCTCTTGATTATTAATTTTTAAACGCTCAATCATGAGCGCTTGAACATCCTTTAATTTATTCTGAATTTCGGGATAATCCTGCCAAAATGTGAGCAATGTTTTTTCTCTTTCCTCTCGATAATTCATTCATTTCTTTTGATAATGACTTATCAAATATCTTACTCCATTTTAGCAAAATAGACCCAATGTTGCGAACATAATGCCTTTTTTTCATAAGTAAAAAGAAGTTCAGATGAACTCCTTTTTTATCGAATTTCCATAATTTGACTTTGAGGTAGGCGGTAACTTGGTTTTCCTTTGTCTTCTGAATTTCCAAGCGGAATAATTAGTTCTGGGCGATAACGTTTTTCAACTTCTAAAAGTTCATTCACTTTTTGAGTTCGATTAAAGCCCATGATGATGTTGCTTTCATAACCGTAATTTTTAATAGCCAAAACAAGATTCATTGTAACCAAACCAATATTGATAGAAAGATAATTACTTTCATGAAGTTCTTCAAATCCTTCATACATTTGTGGATAACGACTATTGAAGCGCAGAAGTTGTTCATCATCCAACTCTCCAGCTCCTAATCTAGCAATATCACGAGAACGTTCAACTAAATCTGTATCGCTAAAGAGGACGATGACTGCACCAGCTTGTTTGATTTGTTCGTGATTGCCAGGATCAACTTCAGAAAGTAATGCTTCCCGTTTTTCTTCTGATTCTACAATGACAAAATGCCAACTTTGAATATTGTGGGCAGAAGGAGCTAAACTTGCTGCAGAAATAATTTGTTTAACATCCACTGTGGGAATTTTTTTACCGTCAAAGTTTTTTACTTTGTGTCGTGATTTATTGAGCTTTACGTAATCCATGATACTCCTCTATTCCTCTTATGAGATGTAGCTGAATAGTTTCTCTGAAATTGTTTGCATCAATTTCTAAGTCTAGTAGAGCAGACACCCGTTTTTTCTTTGTTTATATTTTAGCAAATTTTTGTCACTTTTGCATAGCATATTTATTCATTATATTTATTTTTTTATTAAATATAGGTTATTTCCGAAATATTTTACTGACAAAAGTGGAAATAAAAAAACTGCCTGGTCAGCAGTTTTTATATTAGGCTAATTTGGCCTTATTTTTCTTAATTTGTTTTGAACGTAATTGTCCACAAGCTGCATCAATATCTGTTCCATGTTCTTGACGAACGACACAGTTAATGCCATTTTTCTTCAAAACATCATAAAATTTTGCCGTATTATCTTTTGTTGAACGTTCATATTTAATATGTTCTGCAACTGGATTGTATGGAATCAAGTTAACATAAGACAATTTATTTCTAGGTTTTATTAAGTCAGCCAATTGTTGAGCAATTTCTGGGCTGTCATTTTCACCAGAAAGCATAATATATTCGTAAGTCACACGTCGATTGGTTGTTTCTGTGTAATAGTCAATCGCTTCAAAAAGTTTTTCAAGTGGTGCGTTACGAGTAATACGCATCAATGAAGTACGCAACTCATTATTTGGAGCATGAAGTGAAATTGCTAAATTGATTTGTAGATTTTCATGCGCAAATTCTTTAATTTTTGCTGGCATAAATCCACAAGTCGAAACTGTGATGTGACGGGCCCCAATTGCCAGCCCATTATCATCATTAATAACACGCAAGAAGTTCATTAGATGTTCGTAATTATCAAAAGGTTCACCAATTCCCATAACTACCACGTGTGAAACACGTTCATCTAAACCACGTTCATCAAAGTATTTTTGAACGAGCATGATTTGGCTGACAATTTCCCCAGCAGTCACATCACGTTCTTTTTTCAAAATCCCAGAAGCACAGAAAGTACAACCCATATTACAACCTACTTGAGTTGTAACACAAACAGACAAACCATAAGATTGACGCATCAAAACTGTTTCAATCATCATCTTGTCAGGAAGCATAAATAGATATTTCACTGTTCCGTCAGCAGATTCTTGAACAACAACTTGTTCTAATGGATTCAAAATAAAATGCTCGTTAAGTTTATCAATAAAAGCAGCTGATAAATTGCTCATTTCTTCAAAAGATTGAACACGTTTACGGTAAAGCCAATCCCAAACCTGAGTTGCTCGGAATTTCTTTTCTCCATTTTCAATTGCCCATTCAATTAATTGGTCACGTGTCAATCCATAAATTGAAGGACGCGTTTCTGTTATTATATTCTCTGTCATTATTTTCCTTAAGTATCTCAAATTTTAATCGTGCAATTTTTCATATCCCTTGAATACACTCATAAAATCAATTTAAATTATTATCATTTATTTATGAAAAACTAAATCACTTAGAAGTCCATAAATGTTAATTCTACGATAATTTTTAGTCTTTGACAAGTTGGCTGACCGTCAAATAACTTTTACAAAATCCTCAATCCTTTTTACGATTACGAATGACAAAGCCTTGATTCTCTTGCTTTTTAGTCTCTGTTTGCTCAACTTTTTTACGAGGATTCCGTTTTTTCATTGTAAATTTTTTATCAGAATCTTTAGCTGGATTTTGTTTTTTATTGTCTGTTTTTCTCTCTTGAGATTTTTTACTGACAGAAACTTTTTTATTTTTGTCAGTAACTTTTGGTTTTCTGTCAGTAGATTTTTCACGAATTTTAAAATCTTTTCGAGCTTCTAATGAATTTTCTGAACGTTTGTCTTCTTTAGCATTAACTTTTTGCTCATCACGCACCCGATTTCGATTGCGATTTCTCTTACGACGTGGCTTATCAAATCCTTGCTTCAACTCTTTTTCGGTAAAAAGTTTCTCAGAAACAAAAGCTTCATCTTTTGTCCGAATCCGCCGTAAAACAAAATAAGCACAACCATAATTACAATATTCATTGACATAATCTTCAAGATGATCAATTTTATTGTCTGCCAACATTTTTCTACGACTGGTTGAGAAAAAACCCTTCAAACGTAATTGCTCAAAGCCCCAATCTCCCACAATATAATCATACTTATCTAAAACATCAGAAAAACGTTGTTCTAATTTTTCCGCATCAAAAGCCTCACGATAATTATGAACAATATGAAAAGTTCGTTGTCCAACTTGAACAACTTCCCCTACTGCCATAACATGTTCGCCAGGATATTTATTATAATTTAACTTACTTTCGTCTATTACTTTAGCCATTAATTTTTCTATTTCTATTTATTTTTAAAATGTTCTGCTACAATTTCTCGTAAGAAATAAGGGAATAAAATTTCTGATTTTCCCAATTTTTTCAATAAAGGGAAATACCAAGCAAACAAATATTGGTCAGGTAAAACAATTTGATAACTCTCTTCATCAGAAATTTTTTCAAGTGACTGATTTTCCGAATTTTTTATGTAAAAATCACCTTCGCGTGGTTCAATTCCATGAAATATAAGAGAACCAAATGTTTTTCCACGAAAACCCATTCCTTGAATTTTTTGGGTGGCAAGGAAATCCGAAACATCCATAATTTCAAGCAAAACTTGTCTAAGTTCTTCACCTGTAAATGTGAAACGAACTAAACGAATCGAATGGGGTAAAAATTCATGTAAATCATCTAAAGTTAAATGATTTGGTAATTCATCTGTCACCAACAAACCGGAATTCATGAGACAAAGTTTTGTATTTCCATAATCCGCAAAGATTTTTGCCAAATAATGACTTCCCTTGAAATCAGGTAAAACATTAGGTAAGGCTTTAGGTAAATCAGCAACGACTGTTCCCTCTAAGAGTTTATGCCCTCTCAGTTCCCAACCATTGGTTTCTACCAAATCCGATTTTCTTTGAGGAAGCGTATTGGTTGCTGTCGCTTCAATTTGTGCATCAACTAATTGATTATTTTCATTAAAAGTTAAATCAATTTGCCCCACATATTCGCCGTAGCGTCCAGCAGCTGCAAGAAGGGTTTGATTAACTTGAGCACCATGTTCAAATAAATGATGTGTATGAGCTCCAATAATCAAGTCAATCTCATCATAGTCCTTCGCAATTTGCTCATCAACATTCTTACCCAAATGAGAAAGTAAAATGGTAAAATCACAATCCAGTTTTGGTAAAAGTTCATCTAAAACCACAAAAGGGTCTGACAATTCCCAGCCCGCCTGTGGATAAGCAAGAACATAAGGGGCTGTCAAACCAATTAATCCAATTCGTAAGCCAAATGAAGTCGTGACTATCAAAGGCTCAGATTGTGCAAAATTTGTCGTCAAATTTGACAAGAGAACAGGAAAATTAGCTTCATCATAGAGATGAGAAAGCATCTCATGTGTCAGTCCTAATCCCTCATTATTACCTATTGTCGCCGCTGTCAAATCTAAACGATTCATCAATTCAACATTAAATTGTCCCTCTGTTACCTCCGTCAAAGGATGAACCCGATCCACATTGTCACCCAAGTCGAAAGACAAACTTTCAACTTCTTCATGTGATTTTTCCGCAAAAAAACGCTCAATCACAGGGAAACGTTCCAAGTGAGAGTGTAAATCATTCAAATGGAGGATACGCAGTTTATTCATAATACTATTATAGCATAGCTACTAAGGCTAAACAATATTTCGTTTTACTAGCTTTCGCCTAATTTATAAGCAAGTGAAACTTAAGATTGCTATAGTATCTTCCTCAGAGCAATAAAGCATCTACAGATGCCCTAGCAGTTTGCTTGTGACAAACTTAAGATTTATAACACAGGTTATATGAATAGGCTTTAAAAACTTCCGTTCGCAAAAATAAAAAGCGCAATTGCGCTTCTTAAATTACTTTAATTTGGATTAAGCTCCTGTTGACCCAAAACCACCAGTCCGTTCTTCTTTTTCTTGATTTTCATCACCATCAGCGACCAAGAAAGGCATGAAGACTCCCTGAACCACGCGCTCCCCTTTTTCAATTACGACTTCTTCATCAGTGAAATTACGCATCTGCATGAACATATGCCCTTCATTATCAGGATTATTATAGTAATCCTTGTCAATAACACCTACTGAATTGATTAAAACCAAGCCTTTTTTACGAGGATTTGATGAACGGTCATACATATAAAGTACTTCATCTGACTGCATATAGGCCTTCAAACCTGTTGGAATTAATTTAATTTCCCCTGGCGCAAAACTAACGGTTTCAGCTGCTTCAATGTCATAACCTGCTGAATGTTCAGTTGAACGTTTTGGTATATTAATTCCAGCATTTTTATATTTAGTTATCACTTCAAATCCACGAATTTTCATCTCTTACCTCATTTGTTTTTTTCTATTATATCATAAAAAAAGCACTCAGAGAGCGCTTTTCATTTAGACTTCTTCAGCATTTGTTTCGATGAGATGTTGATACCAGTAATAAGAATCCTTCGGTATCCGTTTCAATGAACCTTCCATTGTTTCATCTTGGTCAACATAGACAAAGCCATAACGTTTTTGGTAGCCATTTAACCAAGAAAGGAGGTCAGTATAAGACCAAGTGTGATAACCAATGACTTTTGCTCCATCCGTCATCGCTTCTTTGATTGCTTTAACATGACTTTCTAGATATTTGATTCGATAATCATCATGAATTTTTCCATCTTCAACTTTATCATATTCGCCCAAGCCATTTTCTGTAATCATCACTGGAATACGATAACGAGAAGTGATACGACGAAGTGCAATTCTCAAGCCTTCAGGGTCAATTTCCCAATCCCAATTTGTTCGGTCAATAAAAGGATTTTGAATTTTTTTATGGAGGCCTGGAATTCCTGATTCTTTGGTTGTTCCTTTTTTACCACTTGTATTAAAGGAACCGACTCCAACTCCTCCGTCAACTGGGTTCCATGCGTTAGTAGCTGTCTGGTAATAATTAATACCTAGAAAATCAGGTTTAGCTGATTTCAAAAGTTCAGCATCCCCTGCTTCAAATTCAGGTGCTAGCCCATTTTCACGTAAATAAGCCATTGCCGCAATTGGGTATTCTCCGTAAAGATAAACATCCATCCAAAAGTGACTATAAAGCTCTTCTGCATTTTCAGCCGCTAAAACATTGAGTGGGTCAGAATCCTTCGCATATTGTGGCGTATAGGCAAACGAAGGGCCAATTTGTCCATCCATTTCAAGTTCATGAAATTTATTGATTACCGCAGCATTTGTCAGATTAGCAATATGATTGACCTGATAAAAAAGTTTCATATCTCTTTTTCCAGGTGGGTGAGTCGCGAGTGACCAACCTTGACTTGTAAAAATATTTTGTTCATTAAGCGATACCCAATATTTTACTTTACCTTTAAAAGCATTAAACAAAACTTCAGCATAGTTAACAAAATCTGCGATAATTTCTCGTGATTCCCAACCACCATATAAATCTTCTAAGGCTTGGGGCAAATCCCAATGATAAATCGTGACAATTGGTTCAATCTCATTAGCAATCAACTCATCAATCAAATCTTCATAGAATTTCAAGCCTGCTTGATTGACTTCGCCACGTCCGTCAGGTAAAATCCGCGTCCAAGCAATTGAAAAACGGTAGGATTTAAGGCCCAACTCTTTCATTAAAGCCACATCTTCTTTATAGCGATGATAATGATCAACAGCGACATCCCCATTCGTTCCTTTAAAAGTCTTGCCTGGAATACGGACAAAATTATCCCAGACACTGGCTTTTTTGCCATCTTCAAAAGGCGCTCCCTCAACTTGATAGGCTGCCGAAGCCGAACCCCATAGAAAATCATTTGGAAATGCTTTTAATTTTTTGTGCTCCATTTTATTCCCCCATTACTTGTTTATAGTCTATATTATAACATTTGTAACCGTTTTATTTTGTTTTATCTTTTGGAATTTGTTTTTTTATTTTTACGTGATTATCCTAAAAAAGTTGTCTTAAAAGACAACTTTATTTTCTTGATTTTATTTTTATATCTTTATGTGCTTGTTGATTTTCTGCTTCTATTTTGTTGGCTTTCTTTTTTTGGCTGCGTGCAATAAGAATCATTGCCAAGCCAATTAAAACGATTGCTAAACCAAGCCAGTTATGATAAGCCACAAGCAATAGACCTAAACTGATAAAAGCGATGCCCCAGGTACTCATACAACACTCACATTAAAGAAGACAGCTGCTCCAAATGAGCTTCCTTTAATTAGCTGTTTAGCCATTGCTGCGTCAGTCGTTGCATCATCTGTCGGTGTTTCAAAGAAAAGTTTTAATCCTTGTTTTTTTGTATGTTTAAAGCCATTTTCTTCTAAAAGTTGAATAATTTCTTTTTGCATCATTGCAGAATTTACGAGTATCATAGTATTTCCTCCTCTATGAGTGTTTTTTATCACATCTGATAAGGTTTATATTATAAATCTTACCAGATTTAACAAAAAATGTGTAGAGCAAGTTTTCTTACTTGCTCTACCATTAATTTCAAATTTAGTCGAGTTCAGTTTCTTCCAACTTGTTAGCTGCGATAACGAATGGTACCCAGATAACAAAGGTGATGATTAAGTTAATAATTGTAAGGACAATTGCCCGCCAGTCAAAACCGGTTGCCATGAAGGCATTCATAATTGGTGGTGTTACCCATGGCACAGCATTGACAACTGGGTCAACCAAATGAAGGGCTGTTGCAGTGTAGGCAATGATTACAGAAATCAATGGAGCGACTGCAAATGGAATAAAGAAGATTGCATTCAAGACAACTGGCAGACCGAAGAGGACTGGTTCGTTGATGTTGAAGATACCAGGTGCAAGTCCGAGACGTCCAACAATCTTGTAGTCTTTACGTTTAGAGAAGAGAATGATTGCAATAACAAGTGTAATTGTACCACCTGATCCACCAAACCATGCAAAGGCGTCCCATGAACCACGTACCCAAAGGTTAACGTAGTCACCATTAATGGCATGTGCTTTATCAACCGCACCTTTAGCAATCAAGTCACGGATACCTTGTGAGTGAACTTGGAAGTAGAGGGCTTGGTTATTAAGTCCAAGAGGTCCCCAGATACCATCGAGTACTGGTGCCAAAACGTTTGGTCCGTGAAGACCGAAGAACCAGAAGACTGAAACAAAGAGTGTAACAATCAGTACTGAGAAGATATTTTGTGACAGAATTTGGAATGGCTCTGCGATATAGTGGGTAATCAGGTTAATGACAGAGTCATTTGTCAATTTACCAATGATGTAGTAGATTAGACCAACGATATAAAGTGCTGCAATTGTAGGAATGATTGCTAAGAAAGCTTTTGCTACTGCAGGTGGAACTGATTCTGGCATCTTAATTGTGATGTCAGCAAGCATGAGTTTTGCATAAATAATAACTGCAAGGGCACCCATAATAATAACTGTGAAGTAAGCTCCAGCATCGAGGTGAGCTGAGGCAAAGAGTGGTTTCCAAGCGGCAAGTCCTTGATCACCAAGAACACCATTAAGCTTGTCAGTTGCTGCTACACCAGCTTTACCTGTACCAAGGGCTGCTGTAAATTTACCCATTTGGTTTGGCAAACCTGCAAATAAGGTTGCAACTGATACGATACCACCAGCGAGGTCATTGACTCCGTAAGCGCGGGCCAAATTGTAACCCCAAGAAAAGGCAAAGATAAGACCAATAACTGTCAGTGTTCCTTGGTTAACAAGGGCTGAAATATTGTTCAAATCACCAATGATTGGTGTATTAGCAAGTGTCCAGACTTTCTCTGGTGCTAATTTTGAGAATGCTGTTGCTCCCAACATCATTTGTTGGATAGCTGACGGGAATGTTGTCACGATAGCTGAAATCATGGCAGCTAAGGCACCAGCAAGTGTTGCTGGCAACATACCGATAAATGAGTCACGCAGCGCAACTAGGTGTTTTTGAGACCCAATCTTTGCCGCAACAGGGACGAGATATTTCTCCATCCACGCAGTAATTCCGTTCATGGAATTCCTCCTTTATAATATAATAATAAATAACTTTCAAAAAAACTTTTTGAACATAATTAAGGTTCTGTCAGTACTGACAGGCATAGGTTATCGATTATTTTTTGCTCTCGATAAGTTTAAATGAGCTCCATGGTTTTAGGAAATCGAGTAGGAATAATTCATCATCTGCGATACGTCCAACGACATTGACTCGACCATCATTTTCCATTTCACGTAAGGCGATTTGAGTCTCACCTTTATATTGACCATAGCCTTTGTTGTCAATAATGACATCGCCACGTTGAATTTTATCAGTATCGTGAGCGGGGAATTCAAGGTCTTTATAAGTGATTCTTGTCATTGTTGAACGGAGCATGTAAGCTGATTTATCACCACGGTAGCTATGTGTCGCTTCAAAAAGACATTTGCGTTCATTTTCACTGATTGTTTCACGTGGAACGACTTTAATCTCAGGCATGCTTGCGTTAAATGCTTGGCTCATCGCTTTAAGTTCTTCTTCGCTCGCATAAGCATTGGCAATAGTCACATCATCAATTCCACCGAGGAGTTTGTAATGTTTAACTTGTGTCGCAATTTCAAGGCTTCTGTGGTCTTCAAGAGTACAAAGGCCATCTTGAGTTGGCCAAGGACCAAATGTTGCTGCTTGCGAATTGACAAAGGCCATGGTGTTTAAATTATAGCCCTTGAATTTTTCTGTACATTTAAGATAATGGTTAAATTCCAATCCTGTGTAACGATGTGGGTAGAAATTGTGACTTCCCAACAGTTTTTCAGTATCAGGTGAGTAATCCATTATTGAATCAACATAGGTTGTTCCCTGACTCATGTTGATTTCAATTTTGATTCCGTAAGGATTTCGGGTCATTCTGGCTTCTTCGGCTCCTGTGAATCCTATGTCAAGTCGAACTCCATCTGCACCCATTTCATGGAAAAAGCTGAGGTCATCATAACTAATGTTAAGTTGTGTAAAGAGACCTGGATTGATATCCACCATGACTTCCATTCCTAACTGATTGGCGTAATCAACAACTTTTTTGAAAGCTGCAAGAACTCCTTCTTTATCTCTATCAATTTCGAGTAAAGAAGTGAAGACACGCTTAAATCCATATTGATGCGCTAAATCAAGATAAGCTTTATCTGCCTCAAAATTTGAGCGTTCTGGATAGATAGATACCCCTAATTTTCCCATTTTTTTCTCCTTTTTCTTATTTGTTTATTTCCTTTTTTTATTTCTGAAATAAACCTTAAGTCTATGATAAGGCTTTCATTTCATTTTTGCAAGCGATATCATCTTAAAAAAACATGTTTCTTAAATTGAAACATTAACGATAAATTCTCATTTTTAGATAGGTTTAACGCTTTCTTTCGTTAAAATCTTTAAAATAAGGCGAATTGACCTATACCAATTTTCGTTAGTAATATCAGTGTAACAAACAAACTACTCCTCCCACAATATTCTAATTTTTTAATTTCTTTAATTTTTATCAAAAAAGTTACTGACAAAGCTGTCAGTAACTTTTTTAAAAATATTCACGAAGAATCGCCTGATTCTCTTTTAAAATTTTTGCCGTAAATTGGCCAATGGTCATTTTTTCTCTTTTTCCTTCTCCGAGACTAATATTGTTTTCAGGAATAATTTCGTCAGTAATTTCAACTGAAAAATCGGGCTGACCGTGTACTTTTAAAAATTCCTGTAAGTTAACAATTCGTGCCTGCATATAAGGAACAAGTTTAATTTCTGCTCGCTGTGGCTCTGTCAGTTCTTCTTCAAGGAGAGTATCTGAAGGTGCTTGCCAACTAATTTCCGAAAATGAACCGGCATGGCTTGAAATAAAACGATAAAGTGCTTGTTTTGCCTCGTCAGTCAAAGTTATCAGTTCTTTGATAACAAATGTCATTTCTGAAAATTCATAGAGAAGATAGCCCAAAGCCTTACCATTTTCGCGATAAATCGCACAGTGAGGTTGTGATTTAAAACTGAAAAAGTAAGACCAAAGTTCTGGAGAGCGAATAAGTGAGCCTTGATTATCAGCCTTTTGATGAACTTCTGTCAGTACTTTAAAAAGGGCTGTATTTTTACTGACAGAAAATTCACTAGCATTTTCATCATCAAACTCAAACTTTTCTCGACTCATTTCGCCCGCACTTCTCTTACCTTTAGGAAAATCTTGAGCTGCTAGTCGATAATGTTTTTGATTAAAAGCATAATGATAACCAAATTTTTCATAAAAAGCATATGAAAATGGTGCTAAATATGAAAAAATCACTCCTTTTTCATAATTATCTCGCAAACTTTTGGTCATTAATTGTCGAATGGCTCCATTGCCTCGAAACTCAGGATAACTGGCAACATAACCAATTCCAGAAGTTTTGACTTCTTGATTTTTCCAATAAACATTAAAGTGTGAGTCAATCACCATTGACGTCAGTTTTTGATTTTCGTAGTGGCCATAAGGAGTTGAAAATTCAAGTAATTTGTCAAAAGCTTTTGCCCGTTCCTTTGTTTTAGGCTTATGAAAGGCATAAGTTGCCAAATCTAAAAATTCTTTATTATTTTTTGTATTCGCATTCATAAGTTCATTTTAACACAAATCTGTAGGAATAAGAAAACATTTTTGTTAACGTTTACTTTTTTGATTTTTCTAATCTTCCAGTAAAAAAACAGCCAAAATCGGCTGTTTCAAATCCAAATTTTAATTTCTTCGAGACCAAATATTTAGCCCAAAATTACTGACAGCTTTCAGTATCTTGTTCTTAAGAGCAATCAGTACTTTTTAATTCTTTCCAATTCAAAATCATCATTCAAGGCTGATTCTGTCAGTAAAGTCAAACAGTAAAACTGAAAATTCAGTTTAGTATTATAATCTTTCCGCCTAGCTTATCACTGAAAATAAAGCGCATGAAAACAACTTATTTCTTTGTAAATCTGAAAGTCTTAAAATTTTCATTGTCTGACACTTTACTTATCTTGCTCTACCGCCATTGTAAGCTCGATTGACATTATCCAAAACAGCAACCATTTGGCGCTTTTTAAAACGTCCCAAGAAAAAACCAACGGCTTTGTCGTTAATCATTTGAATAAAACCATTTGATGTTTGGTTCTCTTCAATGACCACCTGAGTACTTCGGTCATCAATTTTATGCAATTCCCAGCGAGTACTAAAAGTATTGCGATTTGTTTTAGTCGTAAAAGCGTAAATGCTTGGTTCTGTCAGTTCTGTAATTTTAATACTTCCTCTTTGGTTTTTCCCAAAGCTCTTACTATATTCATAACCATTTAAGCTTCTAACTTTCGGACGTTTCCCTGTATTTTTTTCAATGTCAAATAGACACGAATCAATTATTTTTTCAAAGATAAATTCTCTCGGGGCATCAACTATTTTATCAATTCTCATCTTTTTTTCTCCCTCAGCAAGTTTTTTAACTAAGTTTATTCTAACAAGATTAAAGATTCTTTGCAAGCACTTTCATGTTTTCAAAAGCAAAACATATTTTTACTTGAAAAATGGTAAACCGATAAAGAGAACCAAGAGAATAACAAAGGCGCCTGTTGCAAAAATACGGTATTGTTTGGGAATAGATGGAATGAAAGCCTTAGGAGCAAAAATTGCTGACAAAAGCAGTCCACCAATTGCCCCGCCAATATGTGCCCAAATGCTTACATTTCCTAAAGAAAAGAGATTCATAACCAAGTTAGCAACAATCAACACAGTAAACATTCGACCGATTTGTTGTAAAAATGGATGTTTTGTAAAAAATGCTAAACCAACAACTGCCGCAAAGAGGCCAAATATAGAAGTAGATGCTCCTGCCGAAACCACTCTAGGTGTCAAAAGAAAAACCATGGCATTACCAAAAATTCCTGACAAAAGATAAATCAGAGTAAAACGTAGCCAACCAAAAACATTTTCAATTTGCCGACCGATGAAAAAGAGCGTCGCCACATTTAATAAAACGTGTGCCCAACCAATATGGATAAAGAGTGCCGTAAACAAACGCCACATTTGGCTTGGGTCAAACAGCATAACTTGACCAAGTATGGCTCCACTATTGAACAAGTTGATTGCTGAAGTTGCCGATATTCCGTAAGTAAAAAATTGCCATAACCAAACTAAGAGTGTGATAATTGATAAGATATAAGTTGCCTTGTAACGTGTAAAATCTCGTTTAATTTCATTAAAATTCATTATTTTTTCTCCCTATAAAAAGTTCTTGTACTGCGATGTCATGGCTTTCCGCCTCAAAATCCATTTTTTGAAAATCATAAAGTACAGAGGCCGTTGTTCCCTCAAAATTAGCCAAATACCGGTCATAATAACCACCACCAAAACCGATTCGATAACCCTCATCATTCCAAATTAAGCCTGGAACAAGGATAAAATCAGGCTCAACTGCAATTTCAGATTTTGGCTCAAGCAAGCCAAATTTTGAGCGAACAAGATTTTCTTTATCATACTTGGCAAAAATCATTTGACGCTCAGGTAAGCATTTAGGAATCAAAATTTCTTTGTCGTCAGATTGGTCGAAAAGTTCTGTCAAATTAAATTCAATTGGCATTGACATATAAAGCGCTATTTTTTTTGCAGATTTCCATTTTGAGGAAGCGGTTAACTGCTTTAAAACATCCTTATTCTGACGCCTTTTCTCGTAGTCTGAAAAATTTTTTAACATTTGTAATATTTTTTTACGGTTTTCTGCTTTACTTTCCATATTAACTATGATAACATGAAAGTGTAAGTTTTTGTTTTACGATTAGTTCTGTGCTTTTGGGTTCATTCCTATTCAAGAAATTAGATTTACAAATTTATAAATAAGGAAGTACCAAAAATGGCACAAGGAACTGTTAAATGGTTTAACGCAACTAAAGGCTTCGGCTTTATCACTACTGAAGAAGGAAACGACGTTTTCGCTCACTTCTCAGCTATCCAAACTGATGGATTCAAAACACTTGACGAAGGTCAAAAAGTTACTTTTGACGTTGAAGATGGCCCTCGTGGACCTCAAGCTGTTAACATCCAAAAATAATTACAGCTTTAAATAAAAATCACTGACAGTTTTGTCAGTGATTTTTTTATTGTCAATTTTACTGACAGACTATTTTTTCGTAAGCCTTTACAAATAATTCATATTTTATCAAAAATACTATTGTAAAAACGATTAAAATGGGCTAAAATAAAGAAATCAACTTAGTGTATTTAGGGAAAAAATGAAAGATTTAACTAAAGGAAATATTTTAACAGGACTTATTGCATTTACTTTGCCCTTACTTATGGGTAACTTTTTTCAGGTCCTCTATAACACGGCAGATACTCTGATTGTCGGTCAAACCTTGGGAAAAGATGCATTGGCTTCCGTTGGAGCGACAGGCTCTATCAACTTTTTAATTGTCGGTTTTGCTCAAGGAATGACTGCTGGTTTGACAATTTTAACGGCCCAACGTTTCGGGGCAAAAGATGAGTTAGCCATAAAAAAATCCTATGTCACGGGCCTCTACTTTACAATTGCGATTTCTATTTTGCTCAGCATATTGTCCCTTATTTTTGTGGGACCTTTGCTTCAAGTTATGCAGACCCCAAGCCAAATTTTTGAAGGTGCCAAGACCTTTCTAAGCATTATGTTAGGCGGAATGATTGCCACTAATCTCTACGCTTATCTGTCTAATGCTCTAAGGGCTTTGGGCGATTCTAAAACACCATTATATGCTTTGATTGCTGCTTCAATTTTAAATATTGCCTTTGAATATTTTGCTATTTTAGTCTTAAAATTAGGAATTGCTGGAGCAAGTGGAGCCACAATTTTAGCCCAAATGATTTCGGTATTATTTCTTTTTTGGCACATCAAACGAAAAGTTCCCGAATTTCAAATTTCAAAAAATTTATGGCGGCTAGATCGTGCCGAAATTGTCCACCATGCTAGATTTGGTATTCCAATGGGCTTTCAATCAAGTATTATTGCCATCGGCTCTATCACGCTCCAAGTCGCTTTGAATAAAATGGGAACAAATGCTGTCGCTACCCAAGCCATCGTTTCTAAAATTGACCAATTTGCGATGCTCCCGATGATTTCAATCGGCCTTGCCATGGCAACCTTTGGAGCACAAAATTATGGGGCTAAACAGTACAAACGAATTAATCAAGGCTTAACACGGGCTCTTACAATTGCTGTCGGTTGGTCAATTATCTTTGCCATTATCTTAAACCTTGCTCACTTCTATTTCACCACTGCTTTCATTTCAAGTAGCCAAACAGCCGTTATTGAGATGTCGAGTCACTATTATCTTGTGAACGGAAGTTTCTATTGGTTGTTAGCCATTTTATTCGTTACCCGCTCAACAATTCAAGGCTTAGGTAATGCCAAGATTCCAACATTGTGTGGCTTTGCAGAGCTTTTCATGCGGGCAGGAGTCGCTATCATTGGTGTTCTTTTACTCAATTATACGGTAATTATCTCAAGTAATCCTGCCGCTTGGCTGGGTTCAACCTCTATCTTAATTCCAACAACCATCCGCATGATTAAACGTTTTAGACAAAATCAGGATTTAGCATAAAACCGCCACTTAGGGCGGTTTTTCTTTTAAATTTACTGATAGATTTAATTTAAAATTTCTGTCAGTAAAATATCGTTAAACTTATTGATAAGCTTTGGGTAAAATAAATTGACCCGCTTCCTCAAATTCTTTAGCAACTTTCAATAATTCAATTTCAGAATTTTTTGGTCCCCAAAGTTGAATTCCAAGTGGCAGATTCATTTCTTCATTAACATAAACGGGCAGAGAAAGCGCAGGCTGACCCGTTAAATTACTGATGAAGTTATAAGGTGTAAAAGTTAATGAACGCTCAAAAGCGGCTTCAATAATCTCTATTTGTTGTTCAAATTCATATTGGCTAATTTCTGACATTTCTTTTAATACTTCCGCTGTCATTAATTCCTGACCAATTTTAGGGGCTGTTTTAGCAGTTGTTGCCGTCAAAAATAAATCATAATCTTTATAAATTTTGTCAGTAAAATCTCTAGCCGCAAGATCCCACTGAGCTAAAGCGTTGATATAAGAAGACACCGGAGCTTTTCTTCCGGCTTCTAAAAGCGCATAAGTCAAAAGTTCAACATCTTGACTCGTCAATTTTCGTCCGGCAGCCCGTTCCCAAGGTTCTAACATGGCAACTGTTTCAGCCGCATTCATACGATAATAAGACTGAATCAAAGGACGAGCTTCTATGGGAAAATCAACTTCTGTCAATTCATGACCTTGACGCTCTAAAAACTCTACTGCCTTTAGGCATGCATTTATGGCGTCTTTTGATAATTCAATTCCAGAAATCGGGCTTTGGAGTGAATAAGCAATTTTCATTTTTCTTGATAAATTATTGCTGACAGCTTGGCCAGTACTTTTAGTGAGCGCTATAAGTTCTTTTTCGTCCAACAATTTTGCCTGATAAGGTGCTGCTTCTTGTAGGGTTTGCATTTCAAGCACAAAACGAGCCGTATCTCGCACAGATACAGTAAGAGCTCCAGAAATCGATGCTCCTTGCCATCCTCGGTAAGAATCAGGCCCTTGTGGCATCCGCCCTCTCGTCATTTTAAGTCCAATCAAGCCCGAAAATGAGGCTGGAATCCGAATCGACCCACCGCCATCTGAAGCTCCAGCAATTGCAAACATCCCAGAAGCCACGGCAGACGCCGCTCCGCCAGAAGACCCTCCCGAATAATAAGCTTCATTCCAGACATTTCGTGTATCTCCGTAGAGTTTTGAATCAGAAATGTTTTTAAAGCCAAACTCTGGAGAATTCGTTTGTCCAAATGGCGTGAAACCAGCATCTAAGAGTCCTTTAACATAGTTGTCATCCTCTGATGCCACATTCTCTGAAAAAAGGTGAGAGCTAGCCGTATCAGGCAATCCTTTATGAGTTTGTCCCAACATTTTCAAAGCAAAAGGAAGACCAGCAAAAAAACCTTGACTCGTTAAAGCTAAATCAGCTTTTGCCTTTTCTAAATCATAAGCAACAATCGCATTGTAACGCGGATTGAGCTTTTGAATCTTGTCATTTGTCATTTCTAATAACGCTTTGGCAGAAAGATTTCCTGATTTTAATTGCTCCGCCCAATAAGTTGCATCTTTAATTTCAAGCATGGTTCTCCTTTAAAAGCTGAGTTTTATATATCTGCTGACAAACTCATTCTGCCAACATTTTACCATACTTATCAATCATAATAAAAAATATCCGTTCCAAATTAGGACGGATATTTTTTATTATTATAACTGGCAAAACAAAATAAAGTTTTCATATTACTATCTTCCACTAACTTATGACCGAATGAAATGTAGGATAGCTGTTTCATACAGCTGATCCTTAGAAATTATCCAATTCTTGATACAAAAGTTTTTGCGCAACCGTTGGGTTAGCTTGTCCTTTAGTTGCTTTCATTAATTGACCAACCAAAGCTTTCGCCGCATTTTGCTTCCCACCACGATAATCTGCTACAGATTGTTCATTCTTAGCAAATACATCATGAATGATTGGCAAAAGCACTGCAGGGTCAGAAATTTGAACCAAACCAGCTTTCTTGACAAATTCTTCGGCAGAACCACCATTTTTTGCTAATTCAATAAAGACTTTTTTAGCAATTTTTGAAGAAATTGTTCCATCTGAAATCAAACGAATCATTTCTGTCAGATTTTCTGGAGTCAAGCCAATCTCATGAAGTTCTTTTTTCTCACTATTCAAATATTGAGCCACTTCACCTTGCAACCAGTTTGACACCAATTTAGGGTCAGTATCAAATTTAATCGCTTGATCAAAGAAATCAGAAACTTCTTTAGTTGCGGTCAATTGACGAGCATCATAATCAGACAAAGCTAAATCATTAATATAATGTGCACGTCTTGCTTTAGCCGTCATTGGAAGGCTCTCACGCATTTGCTCAATCCATTCGTCAGAAATTTCAAAACGAGGGACATCTGGCTCTGGGAAGTAACGGTAATCAGAAGCGCCTTCTTTAACACGCATCAAAATTGTTTCACCCGTTTTGTCATTAAAACGACGCGTTTCTTGACGAATTTCGCCACCAGCGCGCAAAATCTTAGCTTGCCTGTCGACTTCAAAGTCCAAAGCTTTTTTGACATTGCTAAATGAGTTCATGTTTTTAACTTCTGTCTTCACACCAAAAGCTTCTTGACCATAAGGACGGAGCGAAACATTGGCATCACAACGCATTGAACCTTCTTCCATCTTCACATCAGAAATTCCTGTGTAAAGAATGGCTTCTTTAAGTGCTGTCAGATAAGCATAAGCTTCCTCAGGAGTGCGCATGTCAGCTTCTGAGACAATCTCAATCAATGGTACTCCTTGACGATTCAAATCGACATAAGAATAACCATCCGTTCCGTGCGTATTTTTCCCAGCATCTTCTTCTAAATGAGCGCGCTCAATGCGAATCGTCGCTTTATGGCCATCTTCAAGTTCAATTTCAATGGAACCATTGTAACCAATTGGCTCATCAAATTGTGAAATTTGGTAAGCTTTGGGATTATCAGGATAGAAATAATTTTTGCGGTCAAAATGCATTGATTTGTGAATATCCATATTCAAAGCAAGAGCCGCTTTAATTCCGCTATCAATTACCCCTTTGTTCATGACTGGTAAAACACCAGGAAGTGACCAGTCAATCACATTTGTATTTGTATTAGGGTCTCCACCAAATTTTGTTGAGGCGGGACTGAAAATTTTTGAGTTTGTACTTAACTCAACGTGGACTTCAAGCCCAATTACTGTTTCAAAGTTCATTATTTTCTCCGATACTTTCTTTAAGAAAGTCAAATTATCCTAGTCAATATATTGTTTTCCGGTTTTTGACAATTTTTCAAGCAAACTAAGTTGTGACATGGTCGTTCTTTTTACTGACAAGTTTGTCAGCTCTGAGCGTTTTATAAATTTCGTTTCTGAAGTTTCACTATTTTCCAGAAAATCAATGGATAAAGCTTTACACTTAAAAACAAATTTATAATATTGCTTTCCTTGCGGTTGCCATTTGTCTGTATCGAAAATCGCTAATAAGCGCTCAATCTCTCCAGAAACTCCAGCTTCCTCTTTCAACTCCTTAAGTAGATTTTCACTTGGCGTAAATCCAATCTCTCCATATCCACCTGGTAAGGCCCAGTCTCCCTGAATTTTATCCCGAACAAAGAGTATCTCTTTTTCTTCATTTTGAATAAAAGCCCGCACATCAATCATCGGTGTCGGATAAGAATTATTTGGACGAAAGAGATCTGTCAGCTCCTCTTTAGCCAAGGTAGTTGAATGCTTTAAAAGTTGAGGTAAAATCGCTTTGATTTCATGATAACGTTCAATATCAAAGACATCTTTCCCGTAAAAAAGTCCTGCATCAGCAACTGCATTTAATCGCTTGATTAATTCGTCAAATTCCATTTTTTATTTTCCAAAAATAATCGGTTGTTTTTTGTGGAAATCAGTAGTTGCTTCAAAAGCAGCCGCTACTTGATAAATCGTTTCTTCATCGTAACGTTTACCAATCAATTGCATTCCCACAGGTAGTCCATCGGCAAAACCAGCAGGAATTGAAATTCCTGGAAGGCCAGCTAGGTTGACTGGAATTGTCAATAAATCCGCCAAATACATTGAAAGTGGATCATCAACACGTGCTCCCAAGTCCCAAGCTGGTGTCGGAGTTGTTGGGCCTAAGATTAAATCATATTTTTCAAAAACTTTTGCAAAATCATTGATGATTAATGTACGAACTTGACCTGCTTTTTTGAAATGTTTATCATAAGAACCTGCTGAAAGACTGAAAGTTCCTAACATAATTCGACGTTGAACTTCTGGACCAAATCCTTCAGAACGTGATTTTACATACAAATCTTCAAGATTTTTGATGTCTTGTGCACGATAACCGTAACGAATACCATCAAAACGTTGAAGATTTGAGCTGGCTTCAGAAGAGGCAATAATATAATAAACTGCAACACCATATTTACTGTGAGGAAGACTAACTTCTTCAACAATGGCACCCAATTTTTCCAAATGTTTAGCTGCTGCCAAAATTTGTTCTTTTACTTTTTCATCAATTCCTTCACCAAAATATTCTTTAGGCAAAGCAATTTTCATTCCTTTAATGTCTTGACCAATTTTACTTGTAAAGTCGGGAACTGCAACATTTGATGATGTGCTATCATTTTTATCAAAGCCAGAAATGACATTCAAAAGTTGAGCATTTTCTTCGACTGTTGGCGCCAATGGACCGATTTGGTCTAATGATGAAGCAAAAGCAATTAAACCAAAACGACTCACACGACCATAAGTTGGTTTCAAACCAACAATCCCATTGAATGCGGCAGGTTGGCGAATTGAGCCACCCGTATCTGAACCCAATGATAAACGAACTTGACCAGAAGCAACTGAAGCCGCAGAACCAGATGAAGAACCACCAGGTACTTTTGTTTGATCCCAAGCGTTTTTGGTTGGCTTAACTGAAGAATTTTCACCAGAACCACCCATCGCAAACTCATCCATATTGAGTTTACCAATTGTAATTAACCCAGATTCGCTCAATTTATTCGCAACCGTTGCATTATAAGGTGGAATCCAACCTCCAAGAATTTTTGAGGCAGCTGTTGTTTCAATTCCTTCTGTAACAATATTATCTTTGACAGCAATTGAGATTCCGTCAGTCACAACGTCTGGATTAATTCCACGAGCATCAATTGCGGCGGCATCTTGCAAAGCTTTTTCTTCTGTAATTTTCAAAAAAGCATCAATTTGTGGTTCACGTGCAGAAATATCAGAAAGCGTTGCTTTTGTCAGTTCAAGAGCAGAAATTTCTTTATTTACAAGTAGCTCATGAAGCTCTTTGATTGATTTGTTATTGTATGACATTAAGCATCTCCTCCGTCAGAAAGCATTGCTGGAACTTTGATAAAGCCGTCTTCCTTTTCAGGAACGGCTGCCATGAGTTTTTCACGGTCAAGTCCTTTTTCTGCCACATCTTCACGCATAAAGTTGAGATTATCTGCCACATTCATAGTAAATGGGACACCTTCACCATCAACTTCATCTAACATTTCAACCATATCAATGATTTTTCCAAAAGTATCGGTAAATGATTTTACTTCATTTTCCGAGAATTCAAGCTTTGACAAAAGCGCCACGTGCTTGACTTGTTCCTCTGTAATTTGACTCATATTTTCAATCTCCATTTTTTAGAGTTTATTCTTGTTAATTATAACAAAAAATCGGCATTTTAACAGTCTGTCAGTGATTTTAAACCATTTACCAGTCATTTTTTTACTGACAGAACTTTTTGTCAGTAAAAATAGAAAGCAAAATTACCGACAGAAAAATTTATCTCTGATACAATTTTAAAAATTGCTGACAGATAATTTCGTCAGTAATTATAAATCGATAATCGATAATCTTTATAAGACACAAACAGCTCCCATCTGAGATAGGAGCTGTTTGTGAAACTAAATAGTACTCTAACCATGTATGTGGCTTCTGTCAGCAAGTTCAACCTTCTGACCTAACCTGATAGGATTTTGATTAAAAGACTTCGGCTTCGCTGGTAATTTTAACGTTCTAAACTAATAAAAATTTGTTTGAAACTCTTATAAAGCACGAAAAGCTCCCATCTGCGATAGGAGCTTTTTGTGAAGCCGAAGTCTAAGCGCTTAAGCGCTAAGACCCTGGCTTTTAAAAATTACGTCCTGCAAGTTTATCAAATAAACCAGTATTAAGAACTTTAAGATAAGTTCCTTTCATACCAAGTGAACGTGATTCAATTACACCAGCAGATTCGAGTTTACGCAAAGCGTTAACGATGACTGAACGTGTAATCCCAATCTTGTCAGCAATGACAGAAGCGATAACATGCCCTTCTTCACCATCAAGCTCTTCAATGATTGCTTTAACAGCTTTCATTTCTGAATATGAAAGTGTGTTAACAGCCATAGTTGCCATGGTGTCTTTACGGATATTTTCTTCCATTTGTTCAAGTTTAAGATTTGAGAGTTGAACACCAATTACTGTTGTTGCAAGTTCAACTAAGACCAAATCATCATCAGTGAATTCGCCGTCTTCACGCCACATGATAAATGTTCCCAAACGCATTCCAGAACCATAAATAGGTGCTAAAGTTGTCACACCTTTTGGAAAATCGCCAAGGCTTTCTTCTGGGAAGATTGCTAATGGACGGTCAACAGGAACGTTTGCCATTGTATCGTAGATACGTACTGCCGCACGAACATATTCATCAGGCAATTTACGATCATAGAAAAATTGGTCAACACGGTCATTGTTTGTATTATAAGGCAATGAGTAACCAAGCAACTCGCCCTTCGTATTAATCACACATGCATTGCAATCAATGACGTTTGCCAAGCGTTCAGTCATACTGTTATATGGCAACTCTTGTTGCAAATCGGTCACTCCATCTTGCAAAATCGCGGTGATTTTACGTGTTTTTTCAAGTAATGTAGCCACTTTGTTCTCCTATTTTTTTATATTCTTGTTTTTATACAAAATTTTTCATAATCAGTATAACATAAAAAAGCATGAAAAACAATAAAAATTGTCAGAAAATTACTCTCAACAAAAAAAGATATACGAATTATTCATACATCTTTTTCTATTTATTATTTACGATATTGCCAAAGGAAACGTTCCATTTTTTCTTGTATTTCCGCTAATTCGTCCACACGAGGCAGATAAACAATTCGGAAATGGTCTGGCTCTTTCCAATTAAATCCTCGACCATGAACAAGCAGGATTTTTTCCTGCTTCAAAAAGTCCAAGACAAATTGTTCATCATTATCAATTTTATACATTTCTCTGTCAATTTTAGGGAAAATATAGAAAGCTGCTTGAGGTTTGACCGCAGATAATCCTGGAATACCATTGATGGCTTTATAAATGAATTCTCTTTGTTCATAAACTCGTCCACCCGGCAACAGCAATTTATCAACCGATTGAGTGCCACCAAGTGAAGTTTGTACGACTGATTGAGCTAAAACATTGGAACAAAGTCGCATTGAAGCCAGCATATTCAAACCTTCAATATAACCCTTGACATGTGATTTTTCACCTGACAAAACCATCCACCCCACACGGAATCCCGCAATGCGGTGTGATTTTGAGAGGCCATTCATTGTGACCACAAAAAGATCTGGTGCCAAGCTAGCAATCGGAACATGAACTGCTCCATCCATAACCAATCGGTCATAAATTTCGTCAGAGAAAATAATTAAATTATTTTCTCTAGCCACTTGAACAATTTCAAGCAATAAATCTTTAGAATACAGCGCACCCGTTGGATTATTAGGATTAATCAAAACAATGGCTTTTGTATTACTTGTGATTTTTGAGCGAATATCATCAATGTCAGGGAACCAACCAGCCTGTTCATCACAGAGGTAATGAACAGCTGTTCCTCCAGCTAAGCTGACAGAAGCCGTCCAAAGTGGATAATCAGGCATAGGAATCAAAACCTCATCCCCTGTGTCCAAAAGTCCCTGCATGGCCATAACAATCAATTCAGAAACCCCATTACCTGTGAAAATATCATTGATATCAAGATTAGGAAAACCCTTGAGCTGACAGTATTGCATAATCGCTTTACGAGCCGAGAAAATCCCTTTAGAATCTGAATATCCTTCGCTATCCACAGCATGTTGAATCAAGTCACTAATGACTTCATCAGGAGCAAGAAAGCCAAATTCAGCTGGATTTCCTGTATTCAATCGAAGAATTTTTTCACCATTGGCTCGCATTCTTTGTGCTTCATCCAATACTGGACCACGAATATCATAGCTGACATTATCAAGTTTATGCGATTTTTCAAATTTTCTCATTATTGACCTCCGTAATATTATGAAGTTTTGATTTTCAAAACTTACAAACAGATTCTGGTAACACTAGTTTATTTCTTTTTATAGACTTGGAAATATTTTCCAGCATAGTTAGTCACTTTATAGTCTTTATCTAAAACTTTTTTCAAACTAGCCGGAGCTTTCTCACTGGCCTGTAAAACAACGAATTTATCTGATAATTTACCCACTTTCAAATCATAACTTTGGGTAAATTTAATTGGATAATTTGCTGGAACATTATCTAAAGTTGAAATTGTTTTGGTCAAATTGTTAATATTTTTACCATCAGCGACAACATAAACTCGGTCAGAACCTGTGGCATTTGCCTTAATATATTGTGCCACACTTTGCTCTTCTGAAGCAATTGTTCGGTTCATGAAATGATAACTAATTGGTGTAAAAATGACAAAAAGTATTGCCAAAATCGGAGCAAATAAACGATTTTGCAGATATTTCAACAAAATTTGATCGCTATCTGTCAACCCAAGACCTGCAAAAACTATTGTAAATGGCAGGACAGCCAAAAGATTAGAACTATCAAAAGTCTGAGCAAAAACAATCATTGTTGTCAACCCAACAATTCCAATAAGCATCATGACGTACCAAACTCTGGCTGGTCCACCCTTTTTGAGTTGTACAATTCCTTGGACGAAACCTGCAACAATTCCAAAAATAAGAGTGAGAACTAAGGCTTTAGCAAGAGTTAATAATAAATCACCACTTGGACCAAAATGTGTAAAGGGAATTAAAATAGATTGTTCAATAGAAGTATAGATTGTTTGTTCTTCAAGAGAATAATAAGCGACTGAGTAACCTACTAATAGAACTCCCAAAATTGTTGCCAGCATTTGGTAAAAACCACGTCCAATTTTACGGCTACCCACATTATGAATAATGAGAGCGATAGCAGATAAAATAAAGAAAACTGACATGACAGGAGAAATGACTAAGGCAAAGGCAGCTGCCATTCCAAATCGAATAAATCCCCTATCTGTAGAACTATCTTGGAAATAAGAACTCAAAAATCGTGCCGCCCATAAGGCAAAAGGAAGAGCAAAGAGCGTTGGACTATCTCCTCCTCTTGCCAAACCTGCAATAATAACTAAGGTAAAAACCGATACAGTTAGTGATGCCGTTTGATTTTTCGTTTGTTGACCCACTAAGCGGTAAACTAAAATTCCACTGATTAGTAAAGCAATAATTTCAAAAAGCCATAAAAGCCAAGTCGTCCCACCAATATTCCCTAACCAATTAATGAGATAAAAAACCGTACCACCTGTCCCATAAAAATCATTAAAAGGAACTAAACCATGATGCATCGCAAATCCTGAATAAAGGTTTTGTGATTGGCTGGCTGTGGCTACTGGTTTCCACAAAGGAAATGCATAAAAAGTTAATGCTAAAAGCACTGACAGACCCGTAAGTAATCCATAGACTGCTAAAGGAATTCTGAGTGTTTTTTCATGTGTCAATTTTTGTCTTGAAGTTCGTTCGACGTTTTGACCTTCTGGTTCTTCTTCTAAATGCCTGATTGCTTGATTCGCTGCCGCTTCCACGACATCAGAATCTTTATTTGCCCAACGAGAGCTCCTCCGCTCACGACGTGACGAGCGGGATCTGTATTCATTTGACATGACGTCCTCCGATGTTTCCTTAGCGGAAATCTTTTTTATAAACAAAATGCTTGTTTCAAATACACAGTTGTAAAAAAATTATACCAAATTTTTGGAAAACACTCAATAAAGTTAAAAATGATTATAAAATTATAAGCAAAAAATTACTGACAAAAAGGTCAGTAATTTCTATAAGTTAATATTATTTATAAACTACTTAATTCCTAATTTTACCAAGAATCCAAAGGACCAAAGCGACAACAGCAATGAATAACCAAAAGTGCGGGTTAAACAAAAGTACAATCCCTGAAATAATCAAACGAACAATCAGTAAAATAAGTAAAATGGGCAAGATATAGCGTACAAATACTCTCAATGCCATCACTCCCAAAAGCACTAACAAAATTGAAAGCAAAGCCCCCATTACAATCAAACCTGATAAAAATCCTACAAACATTTTTTCTCCTTTTAGTAGTAACGACTACGACTGGCTCTCACAAGCCATACAATAATGCTAATTACGAGCAAAGTCCCCCAAAAATGCGGACTAAGTAAGAGCATTAAACCACCGAACAAAAATTTCAAAATCATTAATATAATCAAAGCAGGTAAAACAATTTTAAAGAATCCTTTTATAAAAAGTAACATAGCTAAAAATAGTATAAGTAGTAAAAACATTCTCTTTCCTCCGATAATTAACAAATTCTAATCACTCATGAATTTATATTTATATATTAATTATAGCAAGAAAAAAAGCCCGAATTCTCAGTCTTTTGACTGATTTTTCAAGCATTTTTTTACTGACAGAGCTTTATTTTACTGACAGAACAGTCTGTCAGTAACTATTTAGGGCTGACTGTGTTAACTGCGGTCCCGTCAGCATAATTAATTTTTGCATTTGGAGCGACATTGTCAAGAACAACGACAGTTGCTCCACCATTTCCTGACTTTTCACGACCACCACCGAGTTTGATAGACAAGGTTTGACCATTTTTATCAATTCCAACATAAGCCAAACGAATTTGTCGAGGCAAAAGTTCATTTCCTTCGTAGAGAGGGGTCACTTGGTAATCTAAATAATAATTGGGATGATTTGCAAGCCAACTGTCCAAACGATTTTCGTAATAAAGCATGCTGGCTGTATTTCCATCATTCGTTCCAGTGAAATTTCCACCATTGAACCAAGCCGTTTCTGGCACTAAATTTCTTGCTTCATTATTTAGACCTGAAAATTGATAACCCACCAAATGGCCACGAGCCATTAGCCACATTTTACCAATCGAACCATCTGATTTTTTATAATAAAAATTATAATTATGCCAACCAACCGGATTATAGGTCAAGGGTTCACGTTTGACTTTAGGTTCTTGAGAATCATTCAATTGAATATGTGAATCAACCGCACGACCTAAAGCATCAGTATTGGCCATGACCATTTGTCTTTGATTTTTAAAAGTTAAAGGAGCTTGTTTAACCGAACTTGCCAGTGATTTTGTGGAAACTTGGCTACTATTATCAGTAGCCGAATTATTTCCTTGTCCCAAATGCAGACGTCCCGAACCAAAATATCCTACAGCCAGTGCAATAATGACTACAATGACGCTTGTTAGTGTTTTTATTTGTTTCTTATTCATAGCTTAATTATAGCAAAAAATTTCAGGGATTTTACAATTCTGAAAAACTTTTATAATCATTTTAAAGAAGCTTTTAAACCACACCACTTCCCTTAATATTGTATAATAAAAACAAAGCAGGAGGAGGAAATCTAATGTACGAATTTGAAAATCCAGAACAAGAGGCAATGTTTGATTATCTCAAAAATGCAAAAACCATCGCTGTCGTTGGGATTAGCGATAAAACAGACCGTTCATCTTTTTTAATTGCTCAAGGATTACAACAAAATGGCTACCATGTTATTCCAGTCAATCCAAGACTTGCTGGCCGTGAATTACTAGGTGAAAAAGTCTACCCTTCTATCAAAGAAGTTCCATTTCATATTGATATCGTTGATATCTTTCGTCGAAGTGAGTTTTTGGCGGATGTTGCTCGTGACTTCATTGAAACTGACGCCGATATTTTCTGGGCGCAATTGGGCTTACAATCTCAAGAAGCTGAACAAATTCTTCGAGAAGCAGGAAGAAATAAAATTGTGATGAATCGCTGTATTAAAATTGAATATGCCTATTCAGGCTTAGGGAAAAAATGACTACAAAAGTTATTTTATAGACTATTACGTTTCCCCGGCAACATTTTATCGATTTTTTTTGATACAATAAAAAAGTTGAATTACGCAAACACAAAACTCTCGTCTAAAAAGCGGGAGTTTTATCTGTTTTTTAGGCGGATGTTTACGCATTCATAAATTTTTCTCAAAGAAAGGAACTTTATGAAAGAAAAACTTTGGACAACAACTTTCGTTGTTAATATGTTACTTAATTTTATTTTTTATCTTGTTTTTTATCTCCCTACTGTTGTTATTGGTACAATGGCTATGGAACGTTATCACGCTTCTGCTAGTATCGCTGGTATTTTATCTGGAATTTTTATTGTCGGCGGATTTATTGCTCGACTTTGGGCTGGAAATAATATGAAACGCCTTGGTGCAAAAAAACTTTTGTACATAGGAACACTCATTTATTTCTTGCTTACCTTTGCTTATTTCTTTGTGCATAGTGTCGTTCTACTATTAATTTTACGTCTTGTACATGGACTTGGATTCGGTATTGCTGCAACAGCTTCTGGAACTTTGGCTGGTGCCATTGTTCCTTCTTCAAGACGTGGTGAGGGAATTGGTTATTATGCGCTTTCTGTCACATTATCGTCAGCAGTTGGTCCCTTTTTATCAATGTTTCTTTACCGGACATCAGGTTTTTATTCATTAATTTGGCTTTCTGCCTTACTTTTATTTATTGCCTTAGTCGGAATTTTCTTCATACATGTTGAAAAAACTACTGACAGCTCTAATTCTGTCGATAATAAAGTGCATAAAAAATTCGCTTGGTCAAATTACTTTGAAAAAGAAGCTTTACCAATTTCATTAATTGCCTTTCTCATAGGTATTTCATACTCAAGTATTCTGTCATTTATGGATGCTTACGCTCGTAATATTCACCTTTCAGAGGCTGCCTCATTTTTCTTCTTAGTTTATGCCATTACTGTCCTTCTTTCTCGTCCAATTACTGGTCGTGTCTTTGACGGCTTTGGTGATAACTTTGTAATGTATCCAACCTACCTCTTCTTTGCTCTTGGCCTTTTACTGATTGGTTTTGCTCATTCTGGTTGGATGTTGCTCCTTGCTGCTATATTTATCGGTTTAGGCTACGGCTCATTTTCGCCTTTTGGACAAGCAATTGCCATCCGTAATTCAGAAGCTCATCGTTTAGGAATCACAACTTCTACTTTCTTTGGCTTTATGGATATGGGTGTCGGTTTTGGACCCTTTATTTTAGGAATGTTTATGCCTCTATTAGGCTATCGTAATCTCTATTTTGCCTCAGCAATTCTTGCACTTCTAATTGCTGTCATTTACCATTTCGTTCATGGACGTCATGCTAAACGTGAAAATTAAGCTACTGATTGTTCTGTCAGTAAATAAAAAAAGCTGTCAGTAACTTTGACAGCTTTTTTATTATTTACCAATATTTTCGTAATAAGCAATTGAAGCCATGTTGAGGTAAGGAGTAGTCCAGAATCCTGCTAAACCACCTGAGATACCATAAAGAACATACCACCAGAAGAAACTCAACTTGAAAATGAAGTAATTTCCACGCAAACCTTTCATCATTGTTGCTGATTCGCTAAGAACGCCCATAACACCGCTGTACCGTCCTTCTTCTAACTGATCAAACAAAACATAAGTTGCTTGTGACCAACCAAGTCCCAAATAAATTGCAAATGCCCAACCAATCACTGGGATAAACATCAAGGCAACAAAAATCACCCCTTTGACAATACTTAAAAGAATAATTTTGCCAGCTGAACCATCATAGAAAGGTCCAAAAACATTTTTAAATTGTGGATTATTTCGTTCACCACGGAAAATTTTGATATAGTTAAAAATTGCCCCAACTGTTACAACTGAAACAAACAAGGCTACAACAATCATTAAAATAGCAATAAGCAAAGTCGCAAAGCTAATCACCATCCAAACACTACCTGGAATACTATCAAAATTAGAAGTATTGTAGTCCATGGACTGCTTTACACCATTTCCTCCACCTAAAATCCCCGCAATAATTGGAATAATAAAGAGTAACATTTTTGAACCAAAATTATCTTTTAAAGCTCCTTTGGCTTGATTTTTCAATTCCCATCTTGACATAAAATACCTCCCAATAATTTGTCTTACATTATATTTACTTAATTATACCAATAAATAGGCAAAATCTCTAAGACTTTCGCCCGATTTTCAAAAAATCATCTATAAAAAGCATTTAATTTTTGTTATACTTATAAGTGCTTGCTTTTTAAGCTACAAGAAGACTCGATTCTACGAGTAAATAAAGGAATCTTATGACAGAACACGCAATAAAATACAGATTAATAAAAAAAGAAAAACATACAGGAGCAAGATTAGGAGAAATCATCACACCGCATGGTACCTTCCCAACTCCAATGTTTATGCCCGTAGGTACTCAAGCTACCGTTAAAACAATGAGCCCAGAAGAACTCAAAACATTAGGCTCAGGGATTATTCTCTCAAACACTTACCACCTCTGGTTACGACCTGGAGATGAACTTGTCGCTGAAGCTGGCGGTCTTCACAAATTTATGAATTGGGACCAACCTATCCTGACTGATAGTGGTGGTTTCCAGGTTTACAGCCTAGTTCAAAACAAAAAAAATATCACAGAAGAAGGCGTTAAGTTCAAGAGCCATTTGGACGGACGTGAACTTTTTCTTAACCCCGAAAAGGCAATAAGCATTCAAAATAATCTTGGCTCTGACATCATGATGTCCTTTGACGAATGTCCACCTTTCTATCAGCCCTATGACTATGTCAAAGCCTCTGTTGAAAGAACTTCCCGTTGGGCTGAGCGTGGCCTCAATGCTCACCGTCGTCCAAATGACCAAGGACTTTTCGGAATTGTTCAAGGAGCTGGTTTTGAAGATTTACGTCGTCAATCAGCTAGAGACTTGACTTCAATGGATTTCGCTGGTTATTCTATCGGTGGCCTTGCCGTTGGTGAATCTCATAAAGAAATGAATGCTGTCCTTGACTTTACAACACCAATGCTGCCAGAAGACAAGCCCCGCTATTTAATGGGTGTTGGTGCACCAGATAGCTTGATTGATGGTGTTATTCGTGGAGTTGATATGTTTGACTGCGTTCTTCCTACACGAATTGCTCGTAATGGAACTCTAATGACTCATTTCGGTCGAGTTAACATTCGTAATGCTAAATACGAACACGATTTTACTCCACTTGACCCAATGTGCGATTGCTACACATGCACTAACTATACACGCGCCTACCTTCGTCATTTAATCAAAGCCGATGAAACTTTTGGCCTTCGTCTTTGTTCATACCACAATCTTCACTTCCTCGTAAATCTAATGAAAGACGTTCGCGGGGCCATTATGGATGACAACCTTCTGGAATTCCGAGAAGATTTCTGTGAGCGTTACGGCTACAATCAACCCAATGCCAAAGACTTCTAGTTCTTGAAAATAGGTTTAAAAAGTTGTATCATAATAAAAGTGGGTAACCACTCTCATTATGTGCCGAGTTAGCTCAGTCGGTAGAGCACTTCACTCGTAACGAAGGGGTCACAGGTTCGATTCCTGCACTCGGCATAGATAAAAAACCTTGTATCGTTGATATACAAGGTTTTTTATTATTTTATCATATTCTTTTAATTATATTTTTATTAGCATTGATGTATCTTTATGCCCATTAACTTTGCCACTACTTTATTATCGATACCTTAACTTAGTAGTACACTATCAAATGTTTATCTAACACCTCACTTGTAATTATTGGCTCAATTTCTAACTCATTTAACATCTTTTTCATTGTTTTATTTACTGTGACTACATTTGGAATACCATTTTGTAAACTATAATGATGAAAGAAAAAATTTTCTCTATTGGGCCAATCCAAGCTTAATATTTACATGATTTTGAGTTTTTTTGAATGGTTCTAATATAGCCAAATCTTTTTTACTTATTGGAATACTGCAAACTGAAGTATTATTTTTAGGTATTACAAACTAAAATATTTTTGTATTAAGTCACTACCACTTTTCCAAATCAAAAACATGGCTAAAGCCATGTTTTTATATAATTTTACATTTTACGTCTTTTAAAAAATACATATAAAGTAGCACCCACCATTAATAGTCCAACACCAACTATAGGCAAGAAAGTATTTCGTTCTTCTCCTGTCTTAGGTAATTCTGGCTTTTTAGGTGTAATTGGAAGTCTTTTATTGACGAACTTTCCAGTATTAACAACTTGTGGTTTGTTTTCTGCGCTTGCTTTAATTTCAAAAGCTCTAGTTTCTTGACTTAATTGATAACCTGCTGGAGCCTCTGTTTCAACAAAAGTGTATTTACCTGGTTTTAGATGATTTGCCTTAATTACTCCATTTGCATCAGTTTTGATCCCCTTAATAACTACTTCATGAGTTTCACTATTAGTAACATTAAAGACTGCACCTGAAAGAGATTTACCATTCTCATCTACCTTAATTAATTCAGCAGATCCTTGATAATTGATAAAGTTCTCTGAAGCCATAACTATTTTTGGTTTATTCTCTTCTTTTGTTGAAATAGTAAAATCAACTTTTGAAGTATTCAAGATATAGCTACTTGGAGCTTTTGTCTCAACAAATGAATAATCTCCTGGTACAAGATTTTCAATTAAAACTTTTCCTTCTTTATCAGAAACCAAGTTCTCTTTGATACTCTTTCCTTTTGAATCAATAACTTTAAAGACTGCGCCTTCTAAAGCTTGACCTTGGCTGTCATGTTTAATTAATTCAGCAGATCCTTGATAGTTGATGAAATTATCGGAAGCCATGACTACTTTGGGTTGACCCTCTTCTTTTGTTGAAATAGTAAAATCAACTTTTGAAGTATTCAAGATATAGCCGCTTGGAGCTTTTGTCTCAACAAATGAATAATCTCCTGGTGCCAAATTGTCAATTAATACTTTACCAGTTTTATCGGAAGCCAAATCTTCTTTGATTATTTTTCCTTTTGAATCAACAACTTTAAAGATTGCACCTTCTAAAGCTTGACCTTGACTGTCATGTTTAATCAACTCAGCTGATCCTTGATAATTAATAAAGTTATCTGAAGCCATGACTACTTTTACTTTGCCTTCTTCTTCACCTGAGATGCTAAAGTTAACTGGCAGAGTATTCAAAATATATCCTTCAGGGGCTTTAGTCTCAACAAATGAATAGTCACCTGGAACCAAACCTTCAATTAATACTTTACCAGTTTCATCAGAAGTTAAACCTTCTTTTATGGTTTTTCCATCTGCATCAATCACTTTAAAGATTGCACCTGATAAAGCTTGACCGTTGATATCATGCTTAATCAATTCAGCTGACCCTTGATAATTAATAAAGTTATCTGAAGCGACAACCAGTTGAGGTTGTCCTTCACTCTCAGCTAAGATTGTAAAAGGGGTAGGAATAGTATTTAAAATATAACCTGTCGGAGCCTGTGTTTCAACAAAAGAATATTCTCCGGGGGCTAAATCATCAATACTTACTTTACCATCTTTGTCGGAAGTCAAGCCTTCTTTGACTGTTTTTCCATTTTTATCAACTACTTTGAAGATAGCGCCCGCAAGGGGTTGACCTTCACTATCTTTTTTGATTAATTGTGCTGAACCTTGATAGTTAACGAAATTATCCGAAGCAATTATTAGACTAGGCTGACCTTCTTCTTCAGCTAAAATTGTAAAATGAACTGGTATTGTATTTAGAATATAACCTGTTGGAGCTTTGGTTTCAACAAAGGAATATTCTCCGGGGGATAATCCATCAACTACCACTTTACCATCTTTACCAGAAGTTAAATTAGCTTGGATTGTCTTGCCAGCTTTATCAACAACTTTAAAAACTGCACCAGAAAGTGGCTGACCTTCGTTATCTTGCTTAATTAATTCGGCTGAACCTTGATAATTGATAAAATTATCCGAGGCAATAACCATTTGTGGTTGACCTTCTTCTTCAGCTGAAATTGTAAAATGAACTGGTATTGTATTTAAAATATATCCTGTTGGAGCTTTGGTTTCAACAAAGGAATAATCTCCAGGGGATAAACCAGTAGCCGTAACTTTACCATCTTTATCAGAGCTTAAATTAGTTTGGATTGTATTACCATCTTTATCAATAACTTTGAAAATCGCACCTGATAAAGCTTGACCATTACTGTTATGTTTAATGAGTTGTGCTGAACCCTGATAGTTAACTTTTTCCAAGTTGATATCTGGGATGATTCCTTCTTCATTGGCTTTAAGCTCAAAGTCAATTGGGGTTGGGTCCAAAATATAACCCGCTGGGGCTTTGGTTTCAACAAGTGAATATTTACCAGGTGTTAGTTTTTCAATCGTTACATTTCCAGAACTGTCAGAAGTAAGTTTTTCGTAACCTGAAACAACTTGACCGTTGCTGTCTAGTACTTTAAATTCTGCACCTTGAAGTGGATTTTTTACCTCTTTACCATTTTCAATGGTCAGTCCTACTTTTTTCAAGATTACTTTCGTTGGTTCATTTTCAACTTCTTGAATTGGGAAATTAGAAACTTCTCCGTCTTTTGCAACTGTTATTTTCTTACCTTTGACTAGTTCTTCATCAAGTGTATACCCTGTTGGGGCCTTAGTTTCAATAAGAAGATAATCAGTAACACGCAAATTACCAAGTTTTAAATCACCATTTTTGTCGGTATCTCCTTCACGAATTAATTTATCTTTTTTACCATCTGTACCGATAGACCAAAGTTGAAGATGAGCTCCCGCAAGTTTTGCTTTGCCGGGACCAACTTTTTCCAAAGTAACTGAACCTTTTGATCCGTTTGCACTTCCGTTATGATTAGTTACGGGTACATCTTTTTCAACATCTTGTTCTATTGTTTTCTCGTTGTCTCCAGTAATATGGGCTTGATTAGTTACCACATCATTAGCTTTGTCAGAAGTAATTAATGCACGATATTCTACAACATATGCTGTGTTAATTTCTGATAAAAATTTAATTTTAACTGTTTGAGCCCCTGTAGAATTGTCAGTTTGGATATCAACAGAATAATCTTTGCCTTGTTCAAGAATAATATTTTTGTTCTCAGTAATATTACCAGAAGCATCAATACTTGTTCCATAAATAAGAATATCTTTTGCTACAATATACTGATTTGAGGAAGGATTATCAGTGACTTCAACATTTTTTAAGGTAGATTGCGAGGCGTTTACTGTAAGTTTCCAATTTACATAATTAGAATCTGTACTTGACTGTGAACCATCTTTCGTTACGAATTCTCCTTGATGTGCTGGAGTAACACTAGCACTTAAATCATGTGAAATGTCCTTATTTGTAAATGTCGCTTTGTTTTTGTACTCCTTCTGATTGATGAGGTTACCTTCTAGACTTGTTTCAAATATTAGAACATAGGCTTTTGTGCTTCCATCTGGTAGTTCTACCTTAACACTTCCTTTGCTTTCTACTATTTTTATTCCCATATCTGAAGTAACTTCAGCACCTAAAGTATAAGTACCATTTTTATTAATCGTAGCTTCATATACTTTAGCACTTCCAGAAACATAGTTTTGATCATCAGAGATTGGATCAGTTATTGAGGCATTGCTTAATTCTTGTTGATTGAAATTTGCTGCAATTGTCCAGGTAATTTTTTTGCTGGTTGCATTATATGAACCAGATTTTTGTCCATTATATTGGAACGGAGGTATTGGTTTAAATTCTTTATGATCATTATTAGTATGATCTCCTCCATTTTTATCCTTCCAAGTCATTGAAGCATCATTTACAAATTTGATATCTCCTTCATGACCAGACCCATTATCAATCACACTAGTATCAAATTTTGTTTTGTATTTAATTTGATATTTATGATCTGTCCCCTCCTTAAGTGGGGAATTAAAGGAAACTGAAAAGCCTGCTGTTGTTTTTATCAGTGTATATTCTGTTGGGGAGAGTACTTTATTTCCAGCAGTTTTATCAATAATTTGGAAAGTATTTTCAAGGAAAGTCAAACCTTCAGACATTTTGTCTTCAAGTGACCAGTTTTCCATCCAATAGCCTGCACTATTAATATCTATTTTCCATGGAATTTCTCTATTCTCGTAATCAATAGCTCCATCAATATTTTTAACGATTCCTTGTTGAGTTGCATTACCACCTGACTCGCTGTTATCTCCCGTATCAGTTGTTACTGAGTTATCAATGGTAACATTTCCATCTACGATATCTTTAACCTTCGTTTGATATTCAACTTTTACTGCATAATCAATATCAGTAATAAACTCAATTTTAAATTTTTGAGGATTATCAGGGTCTTGTACAAGTTTATAATCTTCCCCTTCTTTTAATTGAGCACCTTTAATTTCTTTTCCGTTACTATCAAAAGTAATTTTATAAAGTTTAACACTTCCGTTCACCAGCTCGATGGCATCACTCATGGTATCTTCAATAAATGACCCTGCTTTATGATTTTTTTCATTATAATTGTATTCTATATTCCAATTATAAATTTGATCGTTCCCTGTTGTAAATGGTCCATTTTTTTTAATTGGCCCTTTATATTGCGCAGTAACAGAGGCACTTGCATTGGTATCTGTTTTTCCATCATTTAATGTCGCTGTATTTTTAAAACTTACAGATCCCTCTTTTTCCGGAAAACTACTTTCATCGATAGTTGTTGTATAGACAACATTGAACGCTTGATCGGTGGTAGCATATTTACCAATAAAAGTAATTTTTCCATTTGAATCAACAGTATAATCTGTACCTTTTACTAAAGGATGTTCTTTATCAATGGAAATGATTTCTCCATTTTTTCCAACTGTCTCAGGGTAAATTTCGACGGATTCATAAGTTGTTCCTTCTGGCATTGGATCGGTAAGTGTAGCATTTTCCATTGTATTTAATGGACGGTTAATATTTATTTCCCAAATCACTTCACTAGGATTTGGAGTTTTATCGAAATGTCCTGATTTATCAATTGCTTGGTCATAGGTTGGCCGAACATGGATTTCTGAAGGGGGAAAATTTTCCTCCGTTGGTGTATCAACTACAACTTCTCCTGGAACAATTGTCTTATCGAAATGTGCATCATAATGAAAGGTACCCTTAATATCATGATAGGTTTCAACTTTTTCATTGAAGACGAAACGAACGGTTCCATCTGCATTAATTGTATAGGTTCCATAATCTCCCAGTGACGATGTCGCTTGCTCAATTGTTACACCATCAGGAAGTTTAAAATCAAAGTAATCTCCTGATTTCAATGGTAAAATATCTTCTGGAATACTCCAGGTATAATCGATTTGAACTTCTGCATCTATCGGAACATCTGTTTGATCTGGATAAGGTTTTCCTTCTTTATCAAGATATATGACCTTAGCTGAGTCGATAATAGTCGCTGGTGAAATTCCTGAGTCTTCTAGAAGTTTACGAATATCTTGACTTTCCACAGTTTTTATAGCTTGCTCTGAATGTTTAGTCGTAGTGCTTTCTTTTTCTTTGATTTCAGGTGTAACAGTATTTTGAGTCACAGTGGAAGTTGACTGACTTGGAGTTTCTGAAGTTGAACTCGTTTTTGGCAACAATACATCAACCTGGCTATCATTTAATTTGGCTGTTAATCGCTCAAAGTTTTTCAAAAGTTCTTTAGAGATTGAAAAATTGACTTTCACTTCGCTTGTATTTAGTGAATTAAGGTCTATTGTCAATCTATTTTCGTCAGCAGTATAAGATGCTGTTGACTTTTGTCTGTTAGCCTCATTTGGTTCATTAATTTTAATTGATTTATCTAATTCAATAATAGTTGTTTTACTTTTCAATATTGACTGATTAATCTTGAGACTTAAATCAAATGTCATTAAATCAGCATTACTTTCGGATTCATCTATTTTAAATTGACTTAATGTTATATCCGAATCATTTGTTTCTTCATTTATTGCTCCTGCAATTGCTCCAACTGGGGTAATAACATATTGTAAAAGCAGCATTAAACCTAAAATTATAGAAATAACTTTTTTTCTACTTTTCATAATGTCCTCCTTTTGATTTTAAATCAGTTCTGTAAGCGATGTATTTTATTAATTACATTTTCTTATAAAAATTGCTGATTCTAGGACATTATAGCATAATACAATACAAATGTGTAATAAATTTCGTACATTAAATTCTATTGTCTTACTTTTATTTATGTTTTTGTTAGTTCCTAATATAGCCTTTTTGCAACATACTGGCTCCATAAAGCCATTAGCCCCTTTTTTAATATTTCATAAATATTTAAATGATTAATAAAAAAAGACCGATAAAAATTAAAAATTTGAGTCTAAATCGACTTTTATAACAAAAAAAACAAGATAATGCTTTTTTAAAAGGGAAAAATTTCACATTCGTTTTATTATTTTTACATTACACCTCTAAATTGAGTCTTATTTTAAATAATAAATATTACCGCTTAAGCATTAAGGATAATAATGTATAATAAAGAGAAAGGAACGAGGAACAAATATGGATTATAATGATTTTATGAAAAGTAAGCACATTGCTGAACGTTGGGGAGAGTTTCAGGCTAATTATAAAAATTTAAATAAAACAAGTGAATTAAAGGCTTATCATGATTTACTGACAGAGTTTTATGATTATATTCAAAGCCTAGAAGCTCATCTTTTTAATGACGAAAAAGTTGCTGACCAAAAAAATTTACTGACAGAAAATGTAGCAACTCCTTCGCAAATTTTTAATGCTCCCAAAATTCCAGAAACAGTTTCTTTTGGTCAAGAAGCACTCGAAGGTGAGGAAGACCCTTGGTTTGGTTTTAATGATGAATAAAAATATTTACTGACCCATTCTGTCAGTAAATATTTTTTATTTTATATGGGAATTTCGTTGTGAAAACCTTTGCAAAAGTGATAAAATAGAGCTAGAAATGATTTTCAGTAAAAAGGAGAATAGCTTATGCCTCTAAATATTTTGGATTACGACCCTTATTTGGAACCTTTCAAAGAAGATTTGTCTTTGCGGCTTTTTGAATTTGCTCGAACAAAAAAACGGCTTTTAGGAACTGATGGTTCGCTTGTTGATTTTGCTAATGGTTATAAGTATTTTGGCTTTCAACAAGAAAGTAAACACTGGACTTTTCGCGAATGGGCACCAAATGCTAAAAGAGCTTGGTTGGTTGGAGATTTCAATAATTGGGAAAACAATTTTGAGTTGAAACAGGCCTATGGTGGGACTTGGGAAATTTCAATTCCGGGTATGCTACCTGTGGGTTCTAAGGTGAAGGTTAAGCTGCTTTTACCGTCTGGTGAAACAGTTTATCGTGTTCCCTCTTATATTATGTTTGCTGTCCCCAATGAGCGCCATGAATTGGATGGAGTGATTGTTCAACCAAAATATGATTGGAAGAATAAAGCCCCTCAGTTAAAAGAAGCTCCTTTGATTTATGAAGCACATATTGGTATTTCAACTGAAGAATATAAAATTAATTCTTATAAAGAATTCACGCGCGATGTCTTACCAAGAATTAAAAAGGCCGGTTACAATACTATTCAACTGATGGCAATTATGGAACATCCGCTCTATGCTAGTTTTGGTTATCAAGTTTCCAATTTCTTTGCAATTTCTAGTCGCTTTGGTCAGCCAGAAGATTTGATGGAATTGATTGATCAAGCTCATGGTATGGGTTTGCGAGTGCTTTTAGATGTGGTTCATTCACATGCTGTAAAAAATATCGAAGATGGTCTCAACTATTTTGATGGGACAGAAAATCAGTATTTTCATGAAGGCGAACGAGGAAATCATCCAGCTTGGAAGACAAAACTTTTTAATTATGGCAAAGATGAAGTGATTCATTTTCTACTTTCAAATCTTAAATTTTGGTTGGATACCTATCATTTTGACGGTTTTCGTTTTGACGGTGTGACTTCAATGCTTTATCATGATCATGGTTTAGGGACTGCATTTACTGATTACAGCAAATATTTTTCGCTCAATACAGATATCGAAACGGTGACTTATTTGATGTTGGCAAATGAATTAACACATTTATTCAATCCATCAGCAACAACAATCGCTGAAGATATGTCAGCCATGCCGGGAATGGCCCTACCTATTTCAAGTGGTGGAATTGGTTTCGATTACCGTTTATCAATGGGAATTCCTGATTTTTGGATTAAACAATTGAAAGAAAAAACGGATAATAGTCTTGACTTATTGAGCCTTTGGTGGGAATTAACAACGCGACGTCCCGGTGAAAAAAATATTGGTTATTCTGAAAGTCATGACCAAGCTTTAGTTGGTGATAAAACGATTATGATGTGGTTAGCTGATGAAGAGATTTATTGGAAAATGGACCTTAATAGTCAATCTCTAAAAATTGACCGTGCTATAGCGCTTCATAAATTAATTCGCCTAATTACTTTTAGTTTGGCTGGTGAGGGTTATTTAAATTTCATGGGTAATGAATTTGGCCACCCCGAATGGCTTGATTTTCCGCGTCAAGAAAATCATGATGATTTCCAACATGCTAGAAGACAATGGTCTTTAGCTGATAATAAAGATTTGCGTTTCCAATATTTATTGGCATTTGACCAAGCGATGATTAATCTAGAGCGACATTACAAGTTTTTAGAAAGCCCAGAACCTGTCCAACAATTTTGGATAAAAAATTCGGATAAATTACTAGCTTATAAAAAAGGGCAACTTCTTTTCGTCTTTAATTTCCATCCTAGTTATGAACAAGAGCTTCAACTCCAATTTCCTGAAAAACCAGAACTTATCTTCGATAGTGATGACCAAAAATTTGGTGGTTTTGGTCCAAGAAGTAGTTTTGGTTGGTCAAAAGGGCATTTAAATCTAATCCTTGAACCTAGAACTGCCATGGTTTTCCGAATTAAAGAATAAAAACCTGTCAATTGACAGGTTTTTTTACTGACAAAATCGTAAAAGTTACTGACAGAAATCCAAAAAGTCTGTCAGTAACTTTAAAAGGCATTTAAATTCGGTTCAAGCAAAGTCCAGAGATTTTCAAATTGATTTTGAAATTGGTCATCCCACTGTGGGGCAATTTTTGGGTGATGAAAATAAACAAAAGCTTGAATATAAGCAGCAGCTTCCTCTTCACTTTCAAATTTAGCAGCTGTCTTTAGACTCTCAACCATTTCTAAAATATGTTTACGTCCCAATTCTAAATTTTCTCCAATGTAGGTTGTGTATAAGGCAAACATTTCTGGAGTTTTTCGATGTGCTTCATATTTGGCAATGGCGACTGACCAGAGCCAATCATGAACAATCTCTTTTTGATGTTCATACTTGCTTGTGTCAAAAGGAAATATTTTTACAAGTGTCTGACCATTGAGCCAACGAAGGGCAAGTATCGTTAAAAGTTCATCTTTACTTTTAAAGTGCTTATAAATAGCTGGTTGACTAATATTGAGTTCCTTAGCAATTTTTGAAATGGTGAGTTTCTCTATTCCATTCTCTAAGATAAATTCTTCTGTTTTTCCTAATATCTTTTCACGTGTATTCATAAATTAATTGTAACACAAGTTATAATTCTTGACAAATATAACTTTCTGGTTTATAATTCATTTTGTTGGTTATAAAAGTTAAAAAAAATAACCTCATAAAAAGGAGAAATCATGACATTTACAGGACATACGATTTTAATCACAGGTGGTACAAGCGGAATCGGACTTGGTTTTGCTAAAAAGTTTTCCGAATTAGGAAATAAAGTCATCATTACCGCCCGAAATGAAAAACGTCTTAATCAAATTTTAAATGAAAATCCAACTTTTACAGGATTTGTCAGTGATGTTGCTGACAAAGACTCCCTCCCCCAATTAGTCAAATTCATCAAAGAAAATTTCCCTCAACTTGATGTCATTATGAACTGTGCCGGAATTATGCGTGCGATTAATTTATTTGAACAAGCTGACAATTCTCTGGAAGTACTGACAGAAGAAATTCATATTAATTTATTAGGAACAATTGCTGTGACACAAGCATTTTTGAAAATCCTTGTCGCAAATAATGGACTAGTCATTAATGTTTCATCAGGATTATCAAATCTGGCTGACGGTGCACACCCTATTTACAATTTGACCAAAGCTGGGGTTCATTTTTACTCTGATGCGCTTCGAGAACAAGCTAAATATTTTGAAAAGACTTTAAAAGTCATCGAATTAGTTCCACCATTAGTTGCTGAAACAAATCTCGAAAGCCATACAAATACTGACGCACCCAATAACATGGCACTTTCAGACTTAATTAGTGAAACTTTAGCCGGGCTTGAAAATGGCTTAGACCGGATTGACGCTGGTTTTGCTAAACAACTTTACCAAATGGGCAAAGTAAATAGTGACGAAAACACCAAACTACTTTCTCAACAAATGCTCAGCAATTATTTTCCCAAAATGAAAGATTAGAGAAGAAAAATGTCACTTAATCCCCTTCAAATGCATAATACCAAAAAAGAACTCCGCAAAAATTTTGAACTCACAGGACTTAGCAAATCTGAAATTGCTAATGATTTAAAAATTAGCGAAGTAAAACTTGAAAAAATATTTAATCTTAAACAAAGAACACTCGAAGACACTTGGATTTTACGAAATTATTTACTAGAAAAAGTAGAAAAAACAGGTCAACAACCTGTTCCCTTTACCGCTTTATCTGGAGATTGGCACCGTCACTGGTTTTTAAATTCCAATCTAATTGACCAACAACAAATGTCTAAAGGCGACAACTAAAACTCAAAGGAGAAAAATCATGAAAACACTTATCACTGGCGCAAATAAAGGAATTGGTTTTGCACTTGCTCAAAACCTTGGTCATCGCGGCTATGAAGTCTTGGTCGGAGCCCGTAATGAAACGCGTGGACAAGAAGCCGTTGAAAAACTGAAGGCCGAAGGAATTACTGCCGAATTTGTCAAAGTAGATTTAGATGACTTAAATCAATTGACGAGTCTGTCAGCACTGACAGATATTGATTTACTTATTAATAATGCTGGAATTTCTGGGAATATTCATTCAGATAAAGGGCATCTTGATATGGAAAAATCAGCTTTTGATTATTCAACAACTGATTTAGAAGAAACAATTAAAACCAATTTTTTGGGAACACATGCTGTGATCAAAGAACTTCTTCCACATTCACTGACAGAAAATGCTAAAATTATTAACATCACCGTACCTGTTTCTCAAGAATATTGGATGCCACTTGCTTATGTCACTTCAAAAGCCGCACAAAATGCCATGACCTTTGCTTTTGGTCATCAATTCAAAAAAGATAAATCTAAAAAACAAATCTTTGCTGTTATGCCTGGTGCAGTTGCAACAGATTTGAACGGTGCAAAAGTTGGGGATAGTCCATTTGTAAAATCTCCTGAAGAAACAGCTCAAATGATTAGTAAATTTATTTTTGATGACAAAAATCATAATGCTCAAATTATTAATTTTGACGGAACAATTTATGATAACTATGAACCAGGCTTACGTAACAAAGTCATTAAAGATGTCGCTAAAAATGGTTTAAAGCGTAAATTTAAAAAATAAATAAAAAAGTTACTGACAGATTAGTCAGCAACTTTTTTATTGTTTTTTGAAAAAAGCGTAAGCAAATCTTAACATTTATGATAAAATAATTCCATGGAAAAAGAAAGATTTTTGGCTTTTACAGATGCTATTATTGCCATCATTGCAACGATTATGGTTTTAGAATTTAAAACCCCTGATAAAAGTGGCTGGCCTGCTCTGGCAGAATTAACCATCCCACTTTTAGCTTATGCTTTGAGCTTTTTTATGATTATGACCGTATGGTATAATCATCATCAACTTTATCGTGATATTAAAAATATTACTCCTCGAATATTCTTATTGAATACGCTCTGGCTATTCATTATGTCATTTTTCCCCTTCACCACGGGTTGGGTCGGAAAACATGCAAGTGAGTTTCTCCCTGAATTTTTCTATTTGATTGTTATTTTTCTCTGGGCGGCTGTTTTTCATCTTATGGACCATGAGCTGCTCAAAGAAAATCCTGATAAAGAATACAAAGAACTCACACACAGTCTTTCAGGTAGAAATCTTTTTCTCATCAACTTTCTTTCTATTGTTATCGTTTGGTTTTGGCCTCCTATCGGCTTAGTTTGCGTTGCTATGCTTGCTACAATATCCCTCATAAGTTTCTTAAAGAAATAAAAAAGCCGTCAGTTAATGACAGCTTTTTATTTTAATCTTCTTGTTCATCCATAAAGCTATTGAAGACTTCTTCAATCATATCCCATTCATCTTCAGCATCTTCAGGGATTGGTTGCAAATCACCCTCAGTACCGTCAGCATTCTCAGTAAATGAGTAAGCCAAAACATCGATAAGACCTTGTTCATCTTCTTCAAACTCAGTAGGTTGTAAAACAACATAGTTTTTGCCAAATTCTTCTTGTCCATCAATGGTAATCAAAATTTGGAACAAGCTTTCGTTTCCATTTTCATCAACCAAAGTAATATAGTCAGGTTCATGATTATGGTCATGTTCGTGATCATGTGTATGAGTCATTTTATTTCCTTTTCTTCATCCTTAATTAGAGGAATTTTCTGCTATTCATAATAAAATAAATAGACAACTTTTACTGACAGAAAATCCTACGAATACTTGTCAGTATTTTTATACTTACAAATAAACTAAAGCTTTCATCAGTAAACCAAAAATTATAATTTTAATGCATGAGCATCCAAATAATTTTGTAAAATCAAAACAGCAGCCAATTTATCAATCGATTTTTTGCGTTCTTTACGACGCACTCCACCATCAATCAATACTTTTTCAGCTTGCGCAGTTGTCAATCGTTCATCTTGATAAGCGACTTCCAAACCGAATTCATTGGCTAATTTTGTACCATAATCCCGTGATGCTTCGGCACGAATCCCTTCATCACCGTTCATATGTTTTGGAAGACCAAGAACTACCTTTTCAGGTTTGTATTCTTTAATCAAAACGCCCAAACGTTCAAAGCCAAGCTCACCGGCTTCACTGTCAATCTTAATGGTTTCAACAGGTTGAGCGGTCATCCCAAGTAAATCACTGACAGAAACTCCCACAGTTTTTGTTCCGACATCAAGCCCTAAAATTCGTGCAAACACTATAAATTGACACCATTATCTTTCAAATAATTCTTGATTAATTCCTCAACAATATCATCTCGGTCAAAACGGCGAATTTTATTACGCGCATCATCATGACGAGGGATATAAGCAGGGTCTCCCGACAAAACATAACCCACGATTTGATTGATAGGATTGTAACCCTTAGCCTCAAGCACATTGTAAACATCAACGAGTGTTTCGCCAATTTCTTTCTTGTCCGAATCACCAAATTCAAAACGGACTGTTTCATCTGTAAAACTCATAAGACACCTCCTTTAAATTTATCTGTAAAGCCAGATTAAACTAAAAATCAATAATTTCCATCCCGTCAGCCAACTGATGTCCACATTTTTAGAAGACAATCATTTTATTTACTGACAGAAATATCCCATTAAAAATTTCTTAGATACATGTTAATTATACGTTATTTTTTGCTTGAATTCAACCGTTTTCTCCATTAATGCAAATAAAAGCCTTCTATCAAGACTTTTAAATTTAAGTTTAAAATTTCCAAAGATATAAATTATAAAAATAAGTTCAATAAAAGACTAGTTTTAAAAACTAGTCTTTACTACAATGATTTTAAGGTAAAATATTTCCAGCTGCCATGTACAAGTCGTACCATTCCGCACGTTCTAAGACAATATCTGAAGCAGCCGCAATTTCTTCAATTCGGCTCAATGTCATCGTTCCAATAATTGTTTGGATATTAGCAGGATGCCGATTAATCCAAGCGACAGCAATTCCAGTTGGAGTAGAATTGTATTTTTCTGCATAAAATTCCAATTTTTTATTCAAATCAGGGAATTTTTCATTTCCAACAAAGACGCCTTCAAAGAAACCATATTGGAAAGGTGACCAAGCCTGAATAGTCATCTTATTAATACGAGAATACTCTAAAATACCATTATCATGAACAAAAGAACCTTCATCACTCATATTTACATGAATCCCAGCATCAATCATTCCCGTATGTTTTAAGCCAAACTGTAATTGATTAAACAACAGCGGCTCTTTCACCGCTGTTTTCAACAGTTCAACTTGACCAGGATTTTGATTAGAAACCCCAAAATAACGTACTTTTCCTGCTTTTTCCAATTCATAAAAAGCCTCAGCTACTTCTTCAGGTTCGACTAAAGTATCTGGACGATGCAAGAGCAAAGTATCCAAATAATCAGTTTTTAAACGAGATAAACTCCCCTCAACCGATTCAATAATATGTTTTTTTGAAAAATCGAACATTTTCCCAGGAACAATTCCGCATTTTGACTGTAAAATAATATCTTCTCGTTTTACTGACGATTTTTCTAGAGCATCTGCAAAAATCGATTCACAAGCTCCACCCCCATAGATATCAGCATGGCCAAAGAAATTTATCCCTTGCTCCACTGATTTTTCAATGACAGCAACCGGATCTTTTCCCTCTTCATTAATTCTCATACAACCTAAAATAATTTGAGAAGCTTCAAGTTCACCAATTTTGAATTTTTTCACGACAAAACTCTCCTTTAAGTGTGAGATTTCACCTTATCTTCAATCAACAAAGGAAAAAATTTCACTAATTATTTAATAAAACCATTATAACACAATTAATGAAACCGTTTAACAAAATATATTTAATCATCAACCGACTCCTGCCTTATTTAGGAATAATCAAATAAAAAAATCAGCCATCAGCTGATTTCAATTTCATTTACAAATTAAACTGTAAGTGAAGCACGTCCTTTACGACGACGAGCTGCAAGGACACGACGTCCGTTTTTAGTTGCCATACGGCTACGGAATCCGTGAGTAGTCTTACGAGATTTTTTGTGTGGTTGGTAAGTACGTTTCATTTTATATAAGTCCCTGGGCTACTTCACTTTTGGTTGAAAGTAGCTCCACCTTTTCGGTGTTCCTTTCATCTTTTTACTGCTATTAAAAGCATACCTTACAATTCTACACTATGAAAGGTCTTTTGTCAAGGCTAAATCTCTTTAGCCACAACAATATAGCGATTATATTCCTGTCCTTCTGAATGACTTGATACACCATTTTCCTGACCAATAATAGTGTGAACAATTTTACGTTCATTAGACTGTAAATCATTAATATAAACAGTTTCACCGCCACGCGCACGTTCCGCTGCACGATGAGCAAGACTTACGATATAAGCTTTGCGTTTTTCATGATAATCACCCACATTAACAGCAATATTCATTCTTGTATTCAAAATACTATTAGCGTAAGCTTTTGCTAAAATTTGCAAACTTTGTAAAATTTTACCATGTTTGCCAATAAGCAAAGCATCATGATTAGAAGTCAAATTGAAAACTGTTAAATTTCCGTCACGAGAAACTGAAACACGCGTTGCAATTCCCATTTCTTGTGTGATAGTTGTTAAATAGCTTGAAATTTTTGAAGCAATTTTTTCATCTTCGTTTGAAACTTCTTTCTTCGCTTCAACTTCTTCTTTAACAGCAGAAACCACATCAGAGAGGTCTGCTGTTCCTTGACGATTTTGAACAACCGTCTTTTTAGCCACTTCAATAATCGCATTACGCTCTTCTTCAGTGATTTCACCATTTTGTTCTCTCTCAGCCGCACGGACAGCTTTAACCACTTGGCTTAATTCAAGTGTTGCTTCCATAGCAGATTGTGACTTAGGCACACCAAGATTAATTGTATCATCCACACCACGTTCTGCTAAATGGTCAGCTTTACGCACTGTTTCTTCATGGATTGGCTCAATATTAACCCGAGCCCGTTTCTTTCCAAATCCTAAGAAACCCTTTTTTTCTTTTTGTTCAATATGAATATGAACATTTTCACGCTTAACATTTAAGCGATTTAAGCCACGTTCGATTGCATCTTCGACCGTTTCACCAGTAAAAATAGCCATAATAAAACTACTCCTGTCATATGATAAAGCCTATTGACAATTTCTAGCACAACTTCCAAATTAAAATAAAAACTGCCAATGGTATTTTTTATTTTTTTCTTGCTTTCTTCAATGCTTTTTCGCGAGCTTTAATTTTGTCTTTTTCGACCTGTACCTTAGCTTCACGCGCCGCAATAATTTTGTATGGATTTGCCAACAACATTGTTTGGAATACTTGGAAAGCATTAGAGATTACCCAGTAGAGTGCAATCCCAGCAGCAAAGTTAACCCCCATAATCAAGATGAAAATAGGCATGATATAAGTCATTGAAGTTGTCATTGCATTTCTTTCTGGAGCAGATTTCATCATCAAGTATGAACTCAAGAAAGTAAAGACCGCAGCCAATATAGGCAAAATAAAAGTAGGGTCTTTAGCACCAATTTCAAACCATAGGAAAGTTCCGTGTTTCAAAAAGTCCACACGAGACAAGGCTTGATAAAGTGCCCATAGCACTGGCATTTGAACAACTAGTGGTAAACAACCCATGTAAGGGTTGACTTTATTTTCTGCATAAAGTTTTTGAATTTCCTCGTTCATCAAACGACGAGATTCCATATCTTTGCTTGGGTATTTAGCCTGAATTTTTTTGATTTCTGGCTGAATTTCTTGCATACGTTGGCTAGATTTGATTTGGATATTCATCAAGGGAAGCAATGCTGCCCGAATAACAATCGTGAATAAAATAATACCAACTCCGGTCAAACCACCAAATGACAAGAAACGAATAACCTGTGCAAAGCCATATACAATTTGGTCCCAAAGGTTGGTTGAACTACTTGTCACAGCTGTTGTTCCACAAGCTGTAAGCAACAAAAGAGCCGCCCCTGCCATTGCGATCAAACTAAATTTCTTTTTCAATCGTTTTCTCCATCCACATAGATTTTTGACAACTTCAAAACGTGTTTTAGATTTTTCTTTACTTCCTCAAAACTGAGCGTTTCAACACCCGAACGTGCAATAATTACAAAATCTTCATCTGTCAAATAAGGCTTAAATCCAGCAATGGCATGGCGTAAAAGACGTTTAATTCGATTACGTAAAACCGCATGACCAAGCTTTTTGCTTACTGATAGACCTACACGAAAATGAGGTTGATTTGTGTTTAATTTATAGACCACAAATTTTTTATTGGCAAAGCTATGTTTCGCTGAAAAAATTTGGTCAAAATCCTTTGAGCGTTTAACGCGATATGTTTTTTTTATAGCCAAGCCACTCTCTCCCATTTTAGAAATTATCGTATTAATTTTATCATAAACTTGCTAAAAAGTCACTATATCACTTGAAAACGTTCTATAATAGAACGAAGGGATTAACAGTTACATTTAGCATTTAAAAATACCATGTATTTAACAAGGTATTTTTAAATATTTTCTGGATTATCTAGACGACTAAGCAGATGATCGACCATGTAAGTAAAGGATTCTTCTTTAGAAATTGATCCAGACTGACGGAAATATCCTAATTGTGTTAAAGTGATAAATCCATGAAGCGTTGAGCGAAACATCCGACTGATATGAAAATTTTCTTCTTCTGACAAATGAAAATTTTCCAAGCTTCGACGAACCAAACGAATATTTTCTTTTGCCAAATATTCAAGTTCCCCATTATTTGTTTGGTGTATTACATTAATCAGTTCATAAACTGCTTCATATTTTTCAGCGAATCTTTTATAACTCTCAGCATAAGCCCTAAGTGCTGCCAAAGGAGTTAGTCCCACCATTGCATGAGTTAGTTCATAGTTTAATTCTTTTTGGAGGTAGACTGCCGTTGCCACACGTACTTCTTCCATATTTTTAAAATGATTATAAAGTGACGGAGCTTTAATTCCAAAATACTCAGCTAAGCGCGGAAAACTAACATTAGAGAGACCAATTTTACCAGCTAGTTCAATAGTAGCTTGAACGATTTTATCACGAGTCAATGCAATCCTTGCCATAATTGGATTCCTTTCAATACTTTCGATGCCGAAAGTTTACTCGAAGTTTGAACTTTTATAGTCGATTCAAACTATCTTACTATCAGTATAAAACTATTCTCAATCTTTTTCAAGCAATGATTCGTCATTGACAAACTATGAACAATAGTTTTATAATATTATTATGAATACATCAAGAAAGAAGGACATTCATTCATGAAAGAATCATGGCAACGAAATTTAATTGTCCTTTGGTTTGGGACATTTATGACGGGGATAGGTTCAAGTCTTATCGCCCCTTTTATATCACTTTACATCAGTACACTTGGCCATTACTCAAAAACGGAATTAAACATCTGGTCAGGCTTGGTCTTCTCATCCACCTTTATTGTTTTAGCAATCGTTTCTCCCCTTTGGGGAAGATTAGCTGACCAGAAAGGTCGGAAATTGATGCTCTTACGCGCTTCTCTTGGGATGGCAATTTCAATTTCATTAATGGCTTTTGTTACAGCTGCTTGGCAATTGCTTATTTTACGCATGCTACTTGGGGCCTTTTCTGGTTTTGTCTCTAATTCAATGGCCTTAATGGCCAGTTCTGCACCAAAGGAAAAATCAGGGGCCGTCTTATCGCTCCTTACAACAGGATCTGTTGCTGGAACTCTTATCGGTCCAATCATTGGCGGAATACTTGTTAATATAACTGGTTATCGTCGCGTTTTTAGCGTCACAGGAATCATTATGTTTCTCGTCTTTTTCCTTGCTTTATTTTTTGTCAAAGAAACATTTAAGCCCGTTGAGAAGAAAAACATGCTTTCCTATAAACAAGTTTGGGAAGTTGTTACCCACCCAGCCATTATTTGGGGCATGTTTTTTGCAACCCTCATTACTCAAATGACCAATCAATCGATTAATCCAGTTCTTTCACTCTATGTCCAAGAACTTATGCATGGTCAAGGAAACATTACTTTCATGGCCGGAATTGTCGCTGCTGCCCCAGGAATCGTTACATTAGTGGCTGCTCCATTCTTAGGTCGTCTAGGTGATAAAGTTGGTCAAAGAAAAATCCTTGGTTTTGGACTTTTCTTTTCACTAATCGTCTTCTCAATCACAGCAATGACAACTAATGTTTGGTTTTTAATTGTTATGAGACTACTTGTCGGAGTCTCTGATGCGGCAATTCTCCCTTCAGTTCAAGCCATCTTAGCAAAAGAATCTCCTCAAGCTATTACTGGTCGAATTTTCTCTTATAATCAATCTGCTCAATCAATTGGTGCTTTTGCAGGTCCCTTACTTGGTTCAGCTATTGCTGGATTTATTGACTATCGTTATGTCTTTGTGGGTTCAGCAATTCTGGTTGTCTTTAATTTAATAAACTACTTTACACATACTAAATCACTTGCTGTAAAAAACTAATTATAAAAAAGAACTTCAAATTTGAAGTTCTTTTTTTGCTTCTTCTATTTGTTTTTTAACTGATTCAAATCCTGTACCACCTAGAGAATTTCTTCTTGAAACTGCCGTTCTTGATTTTAAAACTTCATAAACATCTTCATTGATTAATGGAGATAGCATTTGATAATCTTGTAAATTTACATCTTGGAGGTAAATTCCTTTTTTTATACAATCTAACACTAAAAGGCCCACTAATTCATGAGCTTTTCTAAAAGGAAGGCCCTTTGCTGCAAGGTAATCGGCCAACTCTGTCGCATTAGAAAAATCTTGTTCAGTTGATTTTTTCATGTTTACACGGTTTACAGTTAAAGTTGACAACATCCCATTCATAACTGTTAAAGAAGTTATTATAGTATCAGCACTATCAAACATTCCTTCTTTATCTTCTTGCAAATCTTTGTTATAAGCTAAAGGTAAACCTTTCATCACAGTCAATAAAGCTGTAAGATTTCCATAAACGCGGCCTGTTTTTCCTCTGATTAATTCTGCCATATCTGGATTCTTCTTCTGTGGCATAATAGAAGAACCCGTAGAATATGCATCAGACAGACTGACAAATTTGAATTCATGACTAGACCATAGTAAAAGCTCCTCACAAAATCTTGATAAGTGCATCATTAACAAACTTGCATTTGAGAGAAATTCTAAAATAAAGTCACGGTCACTGACCGCATCCATTGAATTATCATAAGCCTTCTCAAAACCAAGTAATTTTGTCGTCAACATTCTATCAATCGGAAACGTTGTCCCAGCTAGAGCTGCCGCTCCTAAAGGATTCACATCTGTATGCTTAACATTAAATTCAAAACGTTCAAAATCACGTGTCAGCATTTGATAATAAGCCATTAGATGTTGACCAAAGGAAATCGGTTGTGCATGTTGTAAATGAGTATAACCAGGCATAATAGTGTCAATTTGGTTTACAGCGAGCTTTACAATTGTTTCTCTTAACCCTTTTAAAGCTTCTAAAACGGCCTCTAAGATACTTTTGAGGTATAGATGCATATCTGTTGCCACTTGATCATTTCTAGAGCGAGCCGTATGCAATTTACCAGCTAGTGGACCAATTTCTTGATGAAGATAAGATTCCATATTCATATGGATATCTTCATTTTCTATCTTGAATTCAATTTGGCCATTAAGAAGCTTTTCTTCTACTTTTTTCAGACCTTCGGCAATTTTTTGGGATTCCTCGGTAGTAATAATTCCTGTTTCACCCAACATCTTTACATGAGCTAATGAGCCTTTTAAATCAAAAGGAGCAAGTCGTTGCTCAAATTTAATTGATGCTCCAAATTCTTCCGTTTGTTTATCTAGTGACGCCTCAAAACGTCCTCCCCAAAGTTTTTCTACCATTCTCTTACTTTCCAAATTTTCCTATAGCTATTATTTGAGATTTACTTGAGCATTGACTTGAGTAGGTAGACCCCACAATTTAATAAATCCAACTGCCGCTGCTTGGTCAAACTCATCTGCAGCAGTATATGTTGCTAATTTTTCGCTGTAAAGCGAATTAGTTGATTTACGTCCCACTGGTGTTGCTAAACCTTTATATAATTTAATTTTTACAATCCCGTTAACTACTTTTTGAGTTTCATCAAGATAAGCGATCAAAGCCTTAGTAGCAGGATTGAACCACAAACCATTGTAAATCAAGTTTGCTAATTCATTTTCAAGAACTGGTTTAAAATGTGCAAGTTCTCGAACGAAAGTTAAATCTTCCAAATCTTTATGTGCTTTTAATAAAGTAATGGCAGCAGGACATTCATAAAATTCACGGGATTTAATCCCAACCAGGCGATTTTCAATATGGTCAATCCGACCAATTCCATGTTTTCCTGCAATAATATTCACTTCTTTAATGATTTCATGCAATTCTAAGCTTTTTCCATTTAAGGCGATTGGTAATCCTTCTTTAAACTCAACCTCGATATATTCAGCTTCGTTTGGAGCGTCCTCCACAGAATTAGTCATAAAGAAAGCATCCTCTGGACAAGTATTCCAAGGATTTTCAAGAACACCAGCTTCAATCGCACGTCCCCATAAATTCATGTCAATTGAGTAGGGATTGTCTAAATCAGCAGGAATAGGAACACCATTTTGATTGGCATATTCGATTTCTTCTTCACGAGCCCAATGCCACTCACGAACTGGAGCAATGACTTCAAGCTCAGGCGCAAGAGAATGGATGGCTACTTCAAAACGCACTTGGTCATTTCCTTTTCCTGTACAACCATGAGCAATAGCCGTTGCCCCTTTTTCTTTGGCTACTTCTACTAATTTTTGAGCAATCAAAGGGCGACTCAAAGCGGATACTAAAGGATATTTATTTTCATACATTAAATTTCCTTTGAGTGCAGCTCCAACAAATATTTTAGCGAATTCTTCCTTGCAATCCAAAACAACAGATTCCACTGCCCCTACTTGAAGCGCCTTATCATGAATAAAATTCAAGTCTTTTCCTTCACCAACGTCCATGCAGGCAGCAATGACGTCAAATCCTTTATCAGTCAACCATTTTACAGCAACACTTGTATCCAATCCACCTGAATATGCCAAGACAATTTTTTTGTTTCCCATCATTTTTCTTCTTTCAAATTAATATAAATGCAATTGTACAGCATATTTATTCATTTGTCAACATTTTTGTATAAATATGCGTTTTATTTTCATTCTAGCAATTTCATATTATTTCAAGAAGAGAATCAACTGTGATATAATTAATTTAGATAAAGGAGTGGAGCCATGGCAGAGTGGTAATGCAGCGGACTCGAAATCCGTCGAACCGTGTAAAGCGGCGCAGGGGTTCAAATCCCCTTGACTCCTTTTATAAATGGATTTTTCTACCCTATTTGAAAAAATTATAGAAAATCCAGTGACCAATACGCTTACTCCTTTTCCTCCTGACTGTATAAGATTACATCAGGAGGTTTTTTTATTCAAAAAAATTTTTGTTTATGAAAAAAACTACCACTTTTTGCAAGGTAGTAGTTATAAATATAATAAAATTGAAAGTTTTATTTAGATTTTACTGAAATTTTTTCTGTTTAAGAATAGTGATAAAAATCCGGTTCCCAGTAGAATAATCGCAGAGATATAATATGGAAATAAATGGTTAAGGTCAAACATATAACCCGCGGCCATTGGCCCTAAAATATTTCCAAAACTCGTAAAGGCTGAGTTCAAGCCATTGATTGCCCCTTGCCGATTGCCCGCATGCTTTGAAAGATAGGTTGTTACAGCCGGTCTAAATAAATCAAAGGCCAGAAAAACAACAAATGTAGAAAGAGCAACGACTAAATTTGATTTTGTAAAGGCAATAACAGCAATGAAGATTGCACTGGCAAAGAAAGTTAATTGAATCAAGCCAAGTTCACCAATTTTATTGACGATTGCATCAAATAAGAAAAGTTGGAAAAAGAGGGCTAAAATTCCACTCACTGTAATTACCAAAGCAATTTCACTCATACTAAAACCAAAGTTAATACTTGCCATGATACTATAAATTGACTCAAAGGCCTGTAAACCAAATGATGAAATCAAAATTATAATAAAGAGTGAACCAAATAATGGATTTTTGAGAATATCAAGAAATGAAACTTTTTCGATTTCTTGATGACTTTCAATTGTGCGCTCTGGTTCTCTTAAAATTGTGATAGTTAAAATAAAACCAAGGAAAGCTAAAATTGCTGCAACATAAAAAGGAACACGTATTCCAAAATGGGCAATAAAACCACCCACTCCAGGACCAATAATAAAGCCACCACTGATTGCTGCTGAAACAAGCCCCATCGCTTTAGGACGTTCAGCAATTGTGGTCATATCAGCCACATAAGCAGTAACTGAAGGCATGAGCATCGCAGCTGCGACACCCCCTAGCGCTCGCGAAATATAAAAACCTGTTTTCGCTTGTGCTAAACCAAATAAAAGTTCAGAAAAAGAAAAAATAATCATTCCAATGGCAATGAGTTTTTTGCGCCCAATTTTATCAGATAAAGCACCAGCGACTGGTGAAGCAACCAATTGAGCAATTGCAAAAATAGAAATCATCATTCCCATTGTTGTTCCTGAAAAGTGCATTTGTTCTTTAAGGGTTGGCAAAACAGGAATGACTAAACCTGCACCCAAAAATACTAAAAAGAGATTAGAAATTGCTAAATTCATCATGCTTTTTTTGTTTTTCATTTTTTCCTCCTCATTAAAAATAGCAAATAGATTATTCTATTGCTATTTCTTTTATTTTTTACCAATTCTCTTATTATATCATGAAATCTATATACTAAAAAATTAAAAGACTGTATCATCTTTAGTGACCGCTTGTTACTTTTATTCCAATAATACCCACGACTAAACAGGCAATGAAAAGCCAAGTTAATGGTGGGACTTTATCTTTGAATAGAATAAGTCCGATTAAGATTGAGCCAACGGCTCCGATCCCCGTCCAAATTGGGTAAGCAATCCCTAAAGGTAATTTTTTTAGAGCTAGCGCAAGAAAACCAAAGCTAGCAATCATTCCGATGATCGTCAGTAGTGTAAACTTCAAATTTGAAAAGCCGTGGCTCAACTTCATTGTTGTTGCCCAAGCCACTTCAAATGTTCCTGCTATAAGTAAATAAATCCAAGTCATTTTTGCCTCCTCAGCTAAAAAAAGAACGACCATCTACATTTCTTCTCAGACCTACTGAAATGCAAATAATCGTTCGTACGATTTAACTCCCGGTGGAGTATTTATTCTATTTTCTTCATTCTATCACACTTTTATTAAAAAAGCTAAATTTATTTTTTAGAGTTGAATGATTAAATCTATTATTAAAACAGAGAATCTTTTAATTTTGGTTTTATATTGAATTTCATGTATAATAAAATTCATGAAAAAATTTAGAAAAAAACAAATCTGGCGTGTGATAATTGGCCTTTTTGCTCTTCTTTTAGTTATTAATTTAGGAGCAACTTTATATTTTTATCAAATTGCCTGTGTTCGAAATAATCAACAGATTGGTCAGGTCAAAAGTAGCAGTCCTAATTATTCTTTAGTACAAAAATTCGATAAATTATCCAAAAGTACTGAGTCAATTAAAAATGATGGTCTGAAACTTGATGCATGGTATGTTCCAGCCGAGCACAAAACTAATAATACAGTAATCGTGGTACATGGTTTTCGCCAAGATAAGTCGGCTATGCGTCAGTATGGTCAACTTTTTCATGAATTAGGTTATAATGTGCTCATGCCAGATAATCGTGGGGCCGGTCAGTCGGAAGGCAAATTCATCACTTTTGGTTATCATGACAAATTTGATGTCATTGCTTGGGCTAACTATTTAACTGACAAGAATCCTGAGAGTCAAATCAGTCTTTATGGACTGTCCATGGGAGCTTCTACAGTAATGATGGCTTCCAGCGAAAAATCTTTGCCTTCGTCAGTAAAAAATATTATTGAAGATTGTGGATATACCAACGCTTGGGATGAAATTACTTATCAAGCAAAAGAAAGTTATAATATTCCACCTTTCCCACTCGTTTATAGTGTTTCTCTTGAAAGTAAATTGCGACAAGGTTGGTTTTTCCAAGAAGCTAGTGCTACAAAAGCACTGACAAAAGATAAACTTCCTATTCTATTGATTCATGGAAGTAATGATACTTATGTCCCTACTTCGATGGTTTACGAAAATTATAAAGCTGTCAAAAAAGGAACGCCAAAAGAATTATTGGTTATCAAAGGGGCTGCTCACGCCAAATCATTTGAAACAAATCCTGAACTTTACCGCCAAACAATTTCAAAATTTATGAAAGCTTATAATCCATAATTTACTATGAATCTTGTCAGTAAATTACGAGTTAATTCTTGACAGAGAACAATGAAAATGGTATTATATTTAGGTACTGTTTTCGCGGTGGTGGCGGAATTGGCAGACGCGCAGGATTAAGGATCCTGTCGGGAATTTTCTTGGTGCGGGTTCAAGTCCCGCCCACCGCACTAATAAAACTCAGCTAAGGCTGAGTTTTATTGTCTCATTTTTTACTGACAGAAAGCTCCTCAAACCTTTCTACTTCTGTCAGTAAATAAAAAGTGACTTTACATAAGTTTCATTTGCCCCTCCTTTATTTTCCTATTTTTTTATTATCTTTTTTTATGGTAAAATAGAGAGGTGTTGAAAGGCTTTCAACAAAATTTCTAAAAGAGGTAATATTTCCATGATGAATATGCAATCAATGATGAAACAAGCACAAAAACTTCAAAAGCAAATGCAAGTTTCACAAGAAGAAATTGCCAATACAACTTTTGTTGGTAAATCTGCTCAAGACCTTGTAACTGTTGAATTTTCAGGTGACCGCACTTTGAAATCTCTCGACATCAAACCTGATGTGATTGACCCTGAAGATCCTGAAACTTTACAAGATATGGTTACTGATGCTGTTAATGATGCGCTAAGCCAAATCGAAAAAGTTACTGAACAAAAACTTGGAAAATTCACTAAAGGATTACCATTTTAAGCATGTATGAGTTACTGACAGATTTTTTGTCAGTAACTTTTTTACTGCCCAAAAGGCAATGTTATCAACCAAAAAGTTGTCACTAAAAGTAAAATATAATTCAATATCAGAATAATATATTTTTGTTTAGTCCAATAAATAGAATTTGAGGTCATCACCCGTCGAATTAGATTGGGCAAGGCCATCAAAATTGGTAGGGCAATAATATTAAAAACTGAACCGCTAGTTTGCTTACTCGTCAAAATAAGCCAGAAATTAATATTAATTTGGCCAGGTAAAATGAATATCAAAACGAGACCGTAACCTCCCTCTCCAACTAACCAGTAATCAAAAAAATTTAGTTTTGTCATTTCTCTCCACTTATCATTATTGTACGTTTTAACATTAAAATAACACAAAAAACTTATCCACGTGGATAAGTTTTTTTGTCAGTAAATTTGTTGTTGATAAATAGATTACAAAAAATCCTGTCAGAACTGACAGGATTCATTTATTCAAATCAATTGAAAAGATTATTTAGTGTATTCTTCAACGAGGGCAATAACTTCTTCCATTGTTGCACATTCGCTCAAAGCTTTGCTAGACAATTCTTCCATTTTCTTAGAATCCAAACGTTTCATAAGTGAACGAGTTTGGAGTACTGATGTTGCTGACATAGAGAATTCGTCAAGCCCCATACCCATAAGCAATGGTACAGCAGTTTGGTCGCCGGCCATTTCACCACACATACCAGCCCATTTACCTTCAGCGTGAGCTGCTTTGATTACATTGTTAATCAAACGAAGGATTGATGGATTGTAAGGTTGGTAAAGGTAAGAAACTTGTTCATTCATACGGTCTGCAGCCATTGTATATTGGATGAGGTCGTTTGTACCAATTGAGAAGAAATCAACTTCCTTAGCAAATTGGTCTGCAAGCATTGCTGCTGCTGGAATTTCAATCATGATACCTACTTCGATACCATCTGCAACTGGAACACCTTCAGCAATCAATTTTGCTTTTTCTTCGTCATAAATCTTCTTAGCTGCACGGAACTCAGTTACGAGAGCAACCATTGGGAACATGATACGAAGTTGTCCGTGTACAGAAGCACGCAAGAGTGCACGCAATTGTGTACGGAACATTCCGTCACCAGCTGTTGAAAGGCTGATACGAAGTGCACGCCATCCGAGGAATGGGTTCATTTCTTTAGGAAGATCAAAGTAAGGCAATGTTTTGTCACCACCGATGTCCATTGTACGGACAACAACTGGTTTACCGTTCATTCCTTCAAGTACAGCTTTATATGCTTCGTATTGGTCATCTTCTGTAGGGAAATCTTGTGCATCCATGTACAAGAATTCTGTACGATAAAGACCAATTGCTTCAGCACCGTTATCGTTAACACCTTCAACGTCTTTAGGTGTTCCGATATTAGCAGCAAGCTCATAATGACGTCCGTCAGCTGTAACAGTTTCAGCGTCTTTAAGAGCAGCCCATTCTGCTTTTTGAGCAGCATAAGCTTCACCAGCTTTGTGGAATTCGCTTTGTTGTTCAGTAGATGGATCAAGAATTACTTCACCAGTCAATCCTGAAACAGCCAAAAGTTGACCTTCAGAAACAAGTTCAGTAATATTATTTGTTCCAAGAACAGCAGGAATTTCCAAAGTACGAGCCATAATTGCAGAGTGAGAAGTACGTCCACCAATGTTAGTAACAAAGGCTTTAACGAATTTCTTGTCCAATTGAGCTGTATCAGATGGTGTCAAGTCTTCTGCTACGATGATTACTTCTTCATCGATAAGCGCTGGACTTGGCAATTTAACACCAAGAAGGTGAGCCAAAACACGTTTTGTAACGTCTTTAATATCAGCTGCACGTTCTTGCATATAAGCATTATCAGTCATTCCTTCAAAGATACCGATAAACATATCAGTTACTTCTTTGAGGGCTGATTCAGCGTTAACTTTTTTGTCGTTGATTACTGCTTTAATTTGAGCAGTCATATCTGGGTCAGCGAGGACCATCATATGAGCGTCAAATACAGATGCTGCTTCTTCACCAAGGGTTGTTACTGCTTTGTCCTTAATAAGTTGAAGCTCGCTTTGAGATGTAGCAAGTGCTGCATCAAGGCGAGCTTCTTCATTAGCTGTATCAGCAATTGTCTTTGTTTCGAAAGACAAATCTGGTTGGACAAGCAAGTATGCCTTAGCTACTGCTACACCTGATGATGCGGCGATACCTTTAAGCATAGTTGTCATGATTATTCTGCGAGTCCTTCTTTAGTCATTGTTTCAGCGATTGTTGAGATTGCATCGTCAGCATCTGCACCTTCAGCTGAAATAGTAACGTCAGCGCCTTGACCAACACCGAGTGACATAACACCCATGATTGATTTAAGGTTTACTGATTTACCTTTGTATTCCAAAGTGATTTCTGATGTGAATTTTGAAGCTGTTTGCACAAGCAATGTAGCTGGACGTGCATGGATACCAGTTTCTGCAACGATGTGGAATTCTTTAGATGCCATTTTTATGGTTCTCCTTAGATGTTTTTTCATTTTTATTGACGATATCTAAAATATCTATCACTCTTGAAATTGTACCACAAAACGAAAGGGTTTGCAATATCTGCTGTTAATTTTTCATTATTTTTTTCATGGCTGCTTTTGAATGGTTGCTAGACTTTGATTTCTTTTATCATCAAATAAGTATTTTTTATATTATTTCTCTGAAGAAAATGAGCTGAAAAAAAGCTGTCAGTTCTGACAGCTTTCATTTTTAGTTATTTTTGTTTTCAGCTTCGTAAATTTCTTGAACAAGTGCTTCTGTTTTATCCCAACCTAAACATGGGTCAGTAATTGATTTACCAAATACTTCTGGTTTATCTTGGCGACCATCTTCTAGGTAAGATTCAATCATGAAGCCACGAACATTTTGGCGAATTTTATCATCCCAGTCACGATTAACTAAGGTTTGACGAACAATACGGATTTGTTCCATAAATTTCTTACCAGAGTTATCATGGTTTGTATCAATGACAATAAAAGGATTTTTCAAGCCCATTTTTTCATAAATTTCAATTGTATCAAGCAAGTTATCAGTGTAGTAGTTTGGATGGTATTTTCCATTTTCATCTTGTCCACCACGCAAAATCGCATGTGCTAAAGGATTTCCTGATGTTTGAACTTCTGCACGACCAAAGAGGAAATCTTGTGATTGTTGAGCGGCGTAAATTCCATTAAACATCACTTTCAAATTTCCTGATGTTGGATTTTTCAAACCAGTTGGCACATCAATCCCAGAAGCAACAAAACGGTGTTGTTGATTTTCAACAGAACGTGCACCAATCGCATGGTAGCTGACTAAATCATCTACCATTGGAAGATTTTCTGGGTAAAGCATTTCATCAGCAGTTGTCAAACCAGTTTCAGTGATGACCTTGTAATGTAAATCACGAACCATTTTGATTCCATTGATTAAATCAGTATGACCGTCAGCATCTGGTTCGTGAATCAATCCTTTATAGCCATCGCCATTTGTACGAGGTTTTGCAGTATAGACACGCATGACCATAAAAATTTTATCTTTAACTGTTTCTTGAAGTTTAGCTAAACGGCGAGCATATTCTAAAACTGCTTCTTCATTGTCTGACGAACATGGCCCAATAATCAAGAGTAAACGGTCATCTTCACCTTTTATAATTGCTTCAAGTTCTTTATCCCGTTGCAATTTTTTTTCTTGTTGCTCACTGTTGAGATGTCCCAACATCTTAATCGCATCAATATTTATCTTAGGACTTATTTCTTTAAAACTCATTCCAATTCCTCGTATTTCGCTTTGTTATTTTATCTATTGTATCAAAAATTTATTTAATTCTATACTTATTTGCGTCCATTAATATAAAAAAATTTACTGACAGAGCTGTCAGTAAATTAATTGGCCTTTTAGGCAATATGTGTACGTCCGTGACAATTTTTAAACTTCTTACCAGAACCACAAGGACAAAGGTCGTTACGACCAACATTTTCAAATGAAATTTCTTCACTAACAGAATGTTCAGTATCAACATTTGTAATATTTTCTTGTGAAGCTGTGGTTGTCATTCTTGGCGCTTCCTGACGGATTGCCGTTTGTGGTTGAATTTGAGCTTTCATCATCAAACGAGTCACTTCAAATTCAATCGCACCAATCATATTATTGTACATTTTATATGATTCTTCTTGATATTCAACAATAGGGTTATTTTGGGCATAACCACGAAGTCCTACTGATTGACGCATTTGGTCAAGCGCATCAATGTGTTCCGACCAGTTATTATCAACAACTCGTAAGATAACTGCACGTTGGAATTCCAACTGACGTTCTGGGTCAGATAATTTTTCCATTTGTGAAGCATAACGAGCTTTGACTTTATCAAAAATCAAATCTTTCATTGCTTGTACTGACAAGCCTGTCAGTTCAGACAATTCAATGCCATCTTCTGGCAACATTGTATTGTGCAATGTTTGCAAGAGATTTTTGACATTTTCTTCATCTTTAAGACTTCCTGCAAGTTCATGACCATCCACTTGACGATCAATTGTTCGCTTGAACATGCCCATCAAAACAGGAGTCATATCTTCTGTAGCCAAGATAACTTCCTGACGTTGCGCATAAATAACTTCACGTTGCTCACGGATGACATCATCATATTGCAAGACTTGTTTACGAGAATCGTAGTTATTTCCTTCGACACGTTTTTGTGAACTTTCAATCTGACGAGTAATCAAGCCAGATTTGATGACAGCATCTTCACCAGAAATACGCATTCTATCTAGGAAAGCTGAAACACGTTCCGAACCAAAACGTTTCATTAATTCATCTTCAAGAGAAAGATAGAATTGTGAAACCCCTGGGTCACCTTGACGTCCAGAACGACCACGTAATTGATTATCAATACGACGAGATTCATGACGCTCAGTACCAATAACAGCAAGACCTCGGAATTCAGGGTCTGCATGATCAATTACACCAGGCCCAAGCTTGATATCAGTCCCACGACCGGCCATGTTGGTCGCAATCGTTACTGCTCCTTGTTGACCCGCATTCATGATGATTTGTGCTTCACGGAAGTGATTTTTCGCATTCAAAACTTCGTGAGGAATTTTTGCTTCAACCAATTTCTTAGAAATCAATTCGGAAGTTTCGACAGCAACAGTACCAATCAATATTGGTTGACCTTCAGCATGACGACGTTTAATATCATCAATAACTGCTTTAAATTTAGCTTCCAAAGTTGGGTAAAGTAAATCTGGATGATCTAAACGTTGAACAGGACGGTTGGTTGGAATTGGTGTGATTTGAATGTTATAAATCTCACGGAATTCTTCTTCTTCGGTTTTAGCAGTCCCTGTCATCCCTGACAGTTTTTTATACATCCGGAAGTAGTTTTGAATCGTAATTGAAGCCATAGTTTTTGATTCATCTTGAATTGGCACAGCTTCTTTAGCTTCAATTGCTTGGTGAAGACCATCAGAATAGCGACGTCCAGGCATCGTACGTCCAGTAAATTGGTCAATAATCAAAACTTCTTGGTTTTCATCAACCATATAGTCGATGTCGTGAAGCATGATAAAGTTGGCACGTAAAGCATTATCTACAAAGTGAGTTAAGGCAACATTTTCCATATCATAAAGATTTTCGATTTGGAAGAATTTTTCGGCCTTATCAATTCCTTCTTCAGTTAAGGAAATTGTTTTTGATTGTAAATCAATCTTGTAATCGTCGCCTTCTTCATATTCAGAAGTAGCAACATTCAAGTTTTGACCTTTTAATGTCTTAGTAAATTGGTCAGCACGATAGTAAAGTGCTGATGAACTTTCAGCTTGTCCAGAAATAATCAAAGGTGTTCTGGCTTCATCGACCAAGATTGAGTCAACTTCATCAACAAGAGCATAGTTCAATGGCTTTTGAACCATATCTTCGGCACGTGTCACCATGTTATCACGAAGATAATCAAAGCCAAGCTCAGCTGATGTTGAATAAGTGATGTCACAGTTGTAAGCTTCACGTTTTTCTTCTGGTGATTTTGAATTCAAGTTCAAACCAACAGTCAATCCAAGCCAGCTGTAAAGTTCACCCATTTCAGTCATATCACGTGTTGCCAAATATTCATTGACAGTAACAACGTGAACGCCTTTACCTGACAAAGCGTTAAGATAAACTGGCATTGTCGCAGTTAAAGTTTTACCTTCACCAGTACGCATTTCGGGAACGTCACCATTATGTAAGACAATCCCACCCATAATTTGAACGTGGAAAGGGTATAAGCCAAGCACACGGCGGGCTGCTTCACGACAGACAGCAAATGCTTCATAGAGAAGATCATCAAGACTTTCTCCTTTTGCAATACGTTCTTTTAATTCGGGTGTTTTGGCTTTCAATTGCTCATCAGTCAAATGTTCCATTTCATCAGCGAAACTTTCAACTTGAAGCGCCATTCTATTGAGTTTTTTGAGCTCTTTTTTGTCGTTTTCGACAAGTTTTCTAATAATATTCGGCATAATTTCTCTTTCACAAAAATAAGTGGATATTACCATTAATTGTAACACTTTTACATAGCTTTTACAAACTGAAATACCACAAATAATTCGAATTTAATTCGTTTTCATGTTGACAAGCAACAAAATTAAGTTTATAATGTTGCTTATCAACAAAAAAGGAAGAAGAATAAAAAAATGACAACTTTACTTATAATTTTAGCTCACCCACATACTGACGACTTTAGCTGGTCTCTTGCTACAGTAGAAGAATTCAAAAAATCTTATCAAGAGTCTCATCCTTTAGATAAAATAATCATCCGTGATTTATTTTCAGAAAAGGTCCCAGCTCTTGATAATGAAACTTTTGCTGCTTGGAAACGTAATAAATATGCTCCTGATACACTGAGTGCTGATGATAAAAATTTACTACATCGACACGAAGAATATTTAGAAGAATTTCTATCAGCTGACAAATATGTTTTCGTCAACCCTATGTACAACGGCTTTGTCACTGCTGAATTGAAACAATATATTGATGTTATTGCTGTGCCTAGAAAACTTTTCCGTTATACTGAAAATGGCCCGATTGGCTTACTTGAAGGAAAAAAATCGCTTCATATTCAATCAGCCGGAGGATTTTATCATAATGAACAAGACCCAACACATATGGCTAACGATTTAGGTGCTGCTTATATTGACCAAACAATGAAAATGGTAGGAATTACTGACGAGAACCGTCAACAACTTTTCGTAGAAGGATATGCTCGCTACCCAGAACGTGCGGATGAATTAAAAGAAAAAGCATTTACCAGTGCAGAAAATTTTGGGAAAGCCTTCTAATTCCCTTTTATTGTATAATGTAAGCATGGATAAGATGACCTCAGCAGACCTAAACCAACAAATCTCAAAAGAATTGCATGAGTTACGACATGCAACTGACAATCGTTCTCAGGAAAGAAGCTGGATTTTAGCTCAATTAGATAATGATAAATTGGAAAAAGAAGTTTTGACTTTGTCAGTTGTTGCCCTTCACATTTTGTCAGCTTTGACCAAAGAAGATTTAACCGGTATTGAATTAGCCACAAAATTATCCGTCACTCGTGGCGGAGTGACTCGTGCTGTCCAAAATTTAATCAAATATCAGTTTTTAACTACTTATCAATCTGAAAGTGATAAAAAGAAAATTTTCTATCACCTGACAGTCAAAGGTCGAAAAGTAGCGACCATTCACGATAAAATGCATAAAATCATGGATATTAAACTTGGGCAAATTTTCGATAAATATAATGAACAAGAAAAATCAATTATTTTGAGCTTTCTGTCTGATTTCAATCTGACAGAAGCAGGACTTTTTGATTCAGAATAAGTCAAAAAAAAACCTAGCAAATCAATTTGCTAGAGTTTTTTTATTTTGCTTCATAATGAAAATCTGGGTTCAATTCTTTATCAAGCTCTGCAAAAGCAACTTCCATTCGACGGTTAACTTCGGCAATGCCTGCTTCATCCATTTTTTTAATATCTGAAATATCAATTGGATGTCCAATATTTATTGAAACTTTTTGACGTTTGAAAACACCTTTCATCGTCAAAGGCCCTTGATAGACGGCAGGTACAATTCGGACTTTTGCCATTTTAGCAATGACCGCAACGCCACCTTTCATCTCTGCACTATGACGACTTCCTGATGGAAACATAATCATTGATTTATCTGATTCTTTAAGCATTTTAACCGCATGTTTTAAAGGCTTAGTTCCTGGATTTTCGCGGTCAACTGGAAAGGCACCACACATTTTAATCCACCACCCCCCAAAACCTTTAAACAATTCTTTTTTCGCCATGAAAATAAATTGTTTAGGACGAGTTGCAAAAGCAAACCAAACTGGCTCCCAAGCCATTCGGTGAGGGGCGACTAATATATAATTTTCATCTTTAGGAATTCGGTCAACATTGTAGTATTTACTTTTTCCATTCAAAATCAAAAGTAAAAAAGCGACAAGATTGCGTAAAAAGACATAAAAGATTCGATGTTGTTTTTCATATTCTTTCATTTTTGGGTAATTTACTCCTCATATCATAGTTGCTGATAACTTCCCTATTTTAACTTATTTTAGTAATTTTAGCAATTTTTGTCCGCTCCAAAATGATGACAAAAAAATGGTTCCAAAAGATTTTGAAACCATTTTTTATAATATCTTTTTATTTTTCTTCTGATTTTCTGCTTCGACGATTTCCATAAGCAAAATAAATCAAAATTCCAATAAGGAACCAAATTCCTGAATAAAGTTTTGCTTGCACATCCAATCCCCAAAATACAAATAGTGAACCAATAAAACCAAGAGCTGGTAAAACTGGATAGAAAGGCATTTTGTAAGTTGCTTCTGGCAAATCTTTTCCTTGACGACGACGAAGTGAATAGATTCCAAGTGTAACAAACATGAAAGCAATCAAAGTTCCTGCTGAAATAAGTTGAGCAAGGAAAGCAAAGGGGAAGAATGCCCCGATGATAATAGCAACAATGGCTAAGGTCCACACACCATTTGCTGGAAGATTTCGAGCATTCATTTTACCCAAACCTTTAGGTAAAAGTCCATCCCGTCCAAAAGCATAAAGCAAACGTGAACCTGCAAGAACCATTCCCAAAAGGGCGATAAACATTCCGGCAAGTGCAATAGCTGTTACAACTTCTGATAAAACAGAATAACCTGATTGTTGAAGAGCCCAACCAACTGGCGCTGCATTTCCTGCATAGGCTGAGTAAGGATGCATCCCTACAAGTACCAAGGTTACTGCTGCAAATAGAACAACAGCAATTAGAAGCGACCCAATAATTCCACGTGGCATTGTTTTTTGGGGGTTTTTAGCTTCCGCTGAATTGGCTGCAATTGAATCAAAACCGATATAGGCCAAGAAAATCATTGATACCCCAGACCAGATTCCCGAGAAGCCACCAAAACCTGTTTTGGGATTGTGTGGTGGAATAAATGGATGGTAATTTGCTGGCTTAATGACCGTAATCCCAACAATGATGAAAGCAATGACAGCCGCTACTTTAAGCACAACAAGAATTTGACTGATTCGTCCAGCATCAGATGCCCCACGAAAGACAATAATTGCCGAGAGTAAAATGACTAAAAGTGAAATAATATCGACAACTCCACCGTCTGTACCAAATGGATTGGCCAATACTTTTGGGAGATGGAAACCGAGTGGCGCTAGCAATTGTTGCAGATTTGCTGAGAAGCCTGAACCAACAAAGGCAACGGCAATAAAATATTCCGCAAGCAAAGCCCAACCAGCAATCCAACCAAAACCTTCGCCAAATAAGACTGAAATCCAAGAATAGGCTGAACCCGCAAATGGCATCACTGTTGACATTTCAGCATAAGCCAAGGCAACAAAACCAGCGACCAATGCAGCAAGCAGGTAAGAAAAGACAACACCTGGGCCTGCAAATTGAGCAGCGACCTGACCTGGTAAAGTAAAAATAGAAGTCGAAATAATTGTTCCAACACCTAGTGCAAGAAAATCACGTGTGGTTAACACCTGATTATAGTGTTTATCTGCATCTCGATAAAGCTCAAAATCAGCTTTTCTCATAAATCCCATAATAAATCCTCATTTTTCTGAATTTGTAACTAAATAATTTCAATAAACTGTATTTTACCGAATTGTCTGACAATTGTCAAGAACTAACTTTATACAGTATAAAAATATTTTTTCCAAAAAAAAATTACTGACAGACTTGTCAGTAAATTATTTCTTGGAAATTGAGTTCTGTCAGTACTTTTGGCGCCTTTAGATGATAAGTTTTCAAACCTGCTGCTTGTGCGCCCAAGATATTATCCGCATTGTCATCAATAAATAAAGTTTCATCAGCCTTTAAATTTGAATGACGAAGAACCTCTTGAAAACTTTCAACTGTTGGCTTTCTTAAATGCAAGTCATGTGAATAATAAGTTTTTCTAAAATAAGTTGATAGAGGCTGACCCATTTCTTCGATACAACGTTGCTCAAAACACTTAGCGTGAATAGCATTCGTATTTGAAAAAAGATAGAGTGAAAAATCTGCTGACAGCTCTGTCAGTAAATCCATTCGTTCTTTTTGGAAATCTTTTAGAATTAAATTCCAATTTTCTTCAATTATTTCATCTGTCAGTTGGCTATTTGTTGCTTCTCTAAACTTGTCATAAAAAATTTCGGGAGAAATAAGACCTAATTCTAATTTCTCAAAAAAATCGACTTGCTTTTGCGGATTAAAATAAGCAGAAAAATCTTTTATTCCTAAGTTCTCAAAGGAATTGACCATTCGTTCAAAACCTAAGTCTAAAATTACACCACCTAAATCAAAAATAATATTTTTTACAGTCATTATTAACCTTCTTTCAAATAAGGAACACCGATAGAACGTGTAGCAGCATAAACTTCTTCCTCCTGATTGCGGTCATTAACCATGCGGAACAAAAAGTTAAAAATAGGAACAATAACAAAGAGCCAATGTCCATAAAATGGAAAAATAATGGCAATAATCATGATGACAACATTCATTAGAATAGTTGAAAATAGCCTGATTAACCAAACACGACGCCAGAATTTAAATGATTTAGGCATTTTATGAAAATGATCTTTAGTAATTGAATAACTTAAAAGCTCCTGCTGAAGTAAAATCACAATCAAAACCAGACCAAAATTCAGGGCACTAAATGATGTTGGAGCAACCATAATCCATTTGGTCAACAGCGGAATTAGTGAAAGCAAACCAATAAAGATAAAATCTTGAACAATGATTTTTTCCGTAATTTCCTCTGTCAGAGCAAAAATCTTGTGACGATTGAACCAAAAATTAGCTGTAACAACAAAACTTACTAGGAAGATTCCAACTGAACTGATGAACTCCCAATAACCTTGATTACCAGAAGGGACAGGAATTTCAAGGAGCATAATAGTAATGATGACCGCAATAATTCCGTCAGCAAATGCTTCAATGTGATGACGGAGCTTTTGTTTTCTAAGCTTCTCATCTTCTAAAGCATGATGAGTCATTGATTCTTGCAATTCTTCACTCGTCATCTTGGCATATTGTGGATGCGTATTGAGAAACTCTTCTTTAAGTTCTTCACGCGCTTGAATCATCTCCGGATTGCTTTGCATTTCCTCAATTTTTCGTTTCTGACGTTCAGTCAGGTTTTGACTTTGTTGTTTTCTAGCCTGCTCTTTTGAATAACCGTTATCAAGTGAGCCAATAATATTATTTTGCCAAATTTCACCAACTTGGTCAGGTTTTTCTGAGGACTGATAAGTTTTTATTTTACTGACAGAGCGAACAGGAACCCGTTTTTTTACGCTACTTTTTTGCAGTCTTTTAGGCATTTTTTCTAGCTTCTTTCGTATCTAAAATAATAGTGACAGGGCCATCATTTATCAACTCAACTTGCATATCAGCCCCAAAAACTCCTGCTTTAACCGGCACAATCTGAGCTAAGCTATCATTAAATTTTTCATACATTGCTTTAGCAAAATCAGGTTTTCCTGCTGCCGAAAAGCTCGGACGATTCCCTTTTTTAGTCTCCGCATACAAAGTAAACTGAGAAATTGACAAAATCTCTCCTTGAATATCTTGAACAGAGAGATTCATTTTATCAGCTTCATCTGAAAAAATACGCATTTGCGCGATTTTACGTACTGCATAATCCAAATCAAAATTACTGTCAGCATCTTCAACCCCAACCAACAATAAAAAGCCTTGATTAATTTTTCCCTTAATGACTCCATCAATACTGACAGAAGCTGACTTTACACGTTGAATTACTATTTTCATAATCTTTATATTTCACTCCTATGATAATCTCTTTACTGACAGTATAGCACAAAAAGTCCAATTTTAATCAGCTCTCTTTGGGCATTTATTCATTTTAATAACATCAAAAGAAAGCTTGACATCACAGGACTCTTTAGGTATTATCATAAATAGGTACTAAGATAAGATAAAAAAACAATAAAGGAAAAAAATGGAAGAATTAGCGATTGTTGTCCCCGTTTATAACGAAGAAGAAACGATTGAGCTCTTTATTAAAGAGGTAAATGACAAAACAGAAAAACTCGAGCTAAAAAAGGTTTTTTACTTTGTAAACGACGGTTCTAGTGACCAAACGCTTCCTCTTATAAAAAAATTAGCGAGTCAAGTTGATAATATTAACTACATTAGTTTCTCAAGAAATTTTGGTAAAGAAGCAGCTTTACTTGCTGGTTTAGAAGCTACTACAGAACCTCTTGTTACAGTAATGGATGTTGATTTACAAGATCCACCTGAACTACTTGTTTCTATGTATCAGAAACTTCAAGAAGGTTATGATAGTGTTGGTGCTCGCAGAATTTCACGTTCTGGTGAATCTCCACTGATTTCATTTTTCTCTCGACTTTTTTATAAGATTATTAATAAAGTATCGACTACACCTATTGTAGACGGAGCCAGAGATTTTCGGCTTATGACTCGTCAAGTTGTGGATAGTATTTTGACACTCAGAGAAAATAATCGTTTTTCAAAAGGACTTTTTTCTTGGGTCGGTTATGATGTAACTTATTTAGAATACGAAAATCACGAACGAAGTGCTGGTCAAACTTCTTGGTCTTTTAGTCAACTTCTCCGTTATTCTATTGATGGGATTATAAATTTTTCGGAAATGCCGCTCAATATTGCGACATTTGTTGGCTTTTTTAGTTTTTTAGCCTCACTTTTACTCAGTATTTTTTATCTTCTTAAAACACTGATTTACGGTGACCCTGTTCAAGGTTTCCCAACTTTGATTGTTTTGATTTTACTTTTAGGCGGCTTACAACTTCTCTCTCTTGGAATTATTGGTAAATATATCGCTAAAATATTCCTGGAAACAAAAAAACGTCCCAATTATATTATTAAAGAAAGTAATTTAAAAGAGCTTGACTAAGTCAAGCTCTTTTTTTAAGCATTTGTCCGTTTTACAGAATAAACATCTGGGGTCATTTTGATTTTATCAACAATCAAAGTCAAATCTGATAAATTTTTAATGCCTAAAGCGATGTGAATATTCGCCATTTTTTTATCTTTAGTGGGTTGAGCATTAATTGAAATCAAATTTTTAGTAGAATTTGATAAAACTTGCATCACATCGTTGAGCAAGCCCGGACGATTAAAGCCATAGACATCAATATTAGCGACATATTCTTTCACTAAGTTTTCTGAATCATCCCATTCAACTTCAACAAGTCTTTGTTCAAAGTCTTCCATACTTCGCACATTTTGACAATCAGCTCTATGAACTGAAACACCACGCCCTTTTGTAATATACCCCACAATTGGGTCCCCTGGAACAGGATTACAACATTTGGCAATACGAACAAGTAGGCTATCAATACCAGAAACACTGACTCCACCATCGTGACGAATCTTCATGATGTTTTTACTTGATTCGCGTTTAACTTCACCCTTCATCAGCTCTTCAGCTTCGGCTTTTTGTTTGGCTCTCTCAACTTCACGACGTTCATTTTCAGTTAAACGATTGGCAATTGTTGTTGCTGAAAGCTCACCAAATCCAATTGCTGCATACAAAGCTTCCGCATTACGGTAGCTAATCTTATTGAAGACTTCATCTAGATGTTTCTTATCTAAATACTGATTTGGTACAAATCCACCTTCTTCCAAAGCTTCTTGTAACATTTCACGGCCTTTATTGACCGACAATTCTTTATCTTGGTTCTTAAAGAATTGTTTGATTTTGTTTCTGGCTTTATTAGTTTTAACTAGATTAATCCAGTCACGGCTTGGTCCAAAAGAGCTTGAGCTGGTAATAATTTCAACCCGATCACCTGTTTTTAGTTGAACAGATAATGGTTTCATTCGTCCATTTACTTTCGCTCCAGTCGCATGGTCACCAACTTTTGTATGGATAGCATAAGCAAAGTCAATAGGACCTGAACCTCTTGGTAATTCTTGGACTTCACCATTTGGAGTGAAGACATAAATCTTATCTGATAAAATATCTTCTTGAACGGCTTTGACAAAATCTTCTGCTGAATCACCAGCTTCTTCACGCAATTCCACAAGTTCATGAATCCAATTCAAGGTTTCAGAAATTTCATGAACATCAACTTTTGCTTTAATCCCTTGTTTGTAAGCCCAGTGAGCGGCAACCCCAAACTCAGCGATTTGGTGCATTTCTCGTGTTCTAATTTGGAATTCCATTGGGCCTTTGGGACCATAAACGGTTGTATGGACAGATTGATAACCATTGGCTTTTGGATTGGCAATGTAATCTTTAAAACGACCCGGCATTGGTTTCCAAAGGTCATGAATATAACCTAAAGTCGTGTAAACGTCACTTGTTGTTTCTGTGATACAACGAATGGCAATCAGGTCATAAATCTCATCAAAACGTTTCTTCTTATCGTGCATTTTACGATAAATAGAATAAATATGTTTTGGACGACCATAAATTTCTGCGTCAACTCCAGCTTTTTCGACTCGTTCTTGTAATTTACCAATTACTTCAGCAACAAGCGCTTCACGAGCTGTTCTTTTTTCATTCATGAGACCACGAATGCGATAAAATTCTGCTTCTTCAAGATAACGGAATGATAAATCTTCTAATTCCCATTTGATACTGGCAATCCCCAAGCGATGAGCAAGAGGGGCATAAATTTCCATGGTTTCACGTGAAATCCGCTTTTGTTTATCTGGTCTGAGATGTTTAAGCGTGCGCATATTGTGCAAGCGGTCAGCCAATTTGACCAAAATAACACGAATGTCTTTGGACATAGCCATAAGCATCTTACGGTGGTTTTCAGCCAATTGTTCTTCGTGTGACTTATACTCAACTTTACCTAACTTAGTAACTCCATCAACAATTTCAGCAATTTCGTCGCCAAATAATTCTTGCAAATCACCTTGGGTAAAATTGGTATCTTCAACAACATCATGCAAAAAACCACAGGAAACGGTAACGGCATCCAGTTTTAATTTGGCTAAAATTCCTGCAACTTGGGTAGGGTGGACAAAGTAAGCTTCTCCTGATGCACGATATTGGTCTGCATGGGCAAGTGAAGCACAAGCAAGTGCTTTTTCTACGAGTAAAAGGTCTGTTTCATTCATGTAGTCAGAACAGATATTGACAACCTCTGCTCCGGTTAAATCTGGTTCTTTAGGCATAACTTTAGATACTAGACCATTTTAAAAATGACTCTAAAATGGTGACCAGTTTTCCTCCTTATTTAGATTAATATATCATCTCATCAAATTTTGTAAGTTAAGGTTTATTTCACTTAATTTAATCTATTCTATCACATTTGTAGGTTAAGCAAAAGGATGACTATTGCAAAACTAAAGATAAAACTCCGATTATTCGGAGTTTATTTATTTTTTTCATTATAATCGGTTGAGGGTTGAATCATTTGTAGCATTTGCTCAGTTGTGGTAGAACTCATCATTCTAAAGCGTGGTAGCGTTAATAGACCATCACTTTCTTTGGCTGCTATTGCAATAGCACCATTACGGCCCGGGTCAAGCAAACCAAACTTATAACCTAACTCGTTAGCTAAATTCAAGGTATTCTGGTTATAACCCCCTGCTGGATAACAGATGATATCTGTTTTTTGCTCGAGGTTTTTATCTAAGTCTGCTTTTGATTGTTCAAGTTCTGTTCGTTGAGCTTCCAAAGTGAGCTTTCCTAAATCAGGATGGCTGACCGTATGACTGCCAAAATCAACAAGTCCACTTGCTTTCATTTCCTTGATTTGCTCCCAGGTCAAAATTCCGCCTTGGCCTTTATTCACATAACCTGTAATAATAAAATTCGTGGCGTGCATATTGTATTTTTTCAATAAAGGGAAAATTTCAGTATACATTGTGACTGAACCATCATCAAAAGTAAGCCAAACCATTTTATCACTTGGTTTTTCTTTGGTCGTTAGAATTTTTTCGGCATCTGAGCCACTAACCGTTGTGTAGCCTTTTTCTTTCAGCGCTTTTAATTCATTTTCAAAGGTTACAATATTGATGTTATTACTATCTTGTGGGAGCTGATCAGCCCTTGAAGTGACATAATGAAACATCAAAATGGGCAGTTGATTTTCATTTGTTCCAGCCAGCCATTTTGTTTCTTTTGGTTGAGAAGCACTAGATGAGGCAGTGCTTTTAGCTTTTTCTTGACTTGAAGTTTGACTGCTTTTTGGGCTTGTATTTGTTTTAGGACTTAACAAATGAACCCCAGCAAAAGCAATTGCAATTATTCCAATTAAAAGAACGAAAACTGTGAGGACCGAAGCCCAGCGAATTCGTTTTTTGTTACGTTGTGCACGTTTTTTCATAATCGATTTCCTAAAAATTTTTCTTTATTTATAATAATTCAAAATAAGCTGAAATACTTGAGAGGGCATATAATGGAGCCGTTTCTGCTCTTAAAATTCGCGACCCTAAGCCAATCATTTTTGCACCTAAATCGGAAAATTTTGTGATTTCGTCTGGACTAATTCCGCCTTCTGGTCCAAAAATGATAAGTACTTTTTGGTTGAGCGACATTTCTGTCAGTGCTTGTTTGAACATTGTTTTCTCACCCATTTTTGCTGATTCTTCATAAGCGATAAGAACTTGGTCAAAATCAGTAAACTTATCAAGTAAATCAGTAAATTGCTCAAAAAGTTGAAGTTCTGGAATCATTTGTCTGCGTGATTGTTCGGCTGCTCCTAGAGCAACTTTTTCCAATTTTTCTTGTTTTTTTGTCAGTTTTTTCTTGTCCCATTTACTGACAGAAGCTTTAAAAGGTGCTGACCAAATGGCTGTAGCTCCTAATTCTGTTGATTTTTCAACAATAAAATCGAGCTTGTCTCCTTTAGGAAATCCTACAGCTACTGTAATTTGAACAGGCAATTCTGAGGACTCTGTCAGTAATTTTATCAGCTTCACTGATTGGTCACTTGGCGAAATGACTTCTGACAGCCCAATTTCACCATCAGTAAAAACAAGACGGATTTGGTCACCACTTTTAGCCCGCATCACAGTGAAAATATGATGAGCTGCTGCTTGATTTTCAATGATAAATTCTTCGCCCAGTTCCGGTAATTTTTTAAATACAAAATATTGGTTGGCCATATTTTTTCCAATCATTTCTTAGAATAAAGTTTTGAATCTAATCTTTTCTTTATTGTGCTTCTCCATTGACTGAAAGATAAACGACTTTATTTAAGCCTTTTATCCACCAATGACGCCTTCACGATTTTCTGTTTTCTTGAAAATCAGGCAGTTCCATTCGCCTTGAATCATTCGTGTTTCAAGGAAAAATCCAGCTTTTTCTGCTGATGCAATGACCATGTCCGCTTTGTCAGCAATAATTCCTGACATAATGAGATAGCCTTCTTCTTTGACCAAGCGGAATGCGTCTTCCGTCATTAAAACAAGGATATCGGCCAAAATATTAGCCACAATGACATCCGCTTTTTTGTCAATTCCTTCAAGCAGATTGTTTGCTGAAACATGAATTTTTTCATGACCAGGATTGAGTTCAATATTTTCTAAAGCCACGCGCACAGCCACTTCATCAATATCATAAGCAAATATTTCTTGCGCACCAAGATATGAAGCTGCAACAGATAGCACACCCGAACCCGTTCCAACGTCAAGTAGCGTTTCACCACCACGAAGGACTTGTTCTAAGGCATAGAGTGACATTTTGGTCGTTGGATGTGTCCCCGTCCCAAAAGCCATACCAGGGTCAAGTCGAATCAATTTTTCAGAGCCTGTCGCCACGTAATCCTCTGTCCAACTCGGCACAATGGTTAAATCATGCGTAATTCGTGCTGGTTCAAAATACTTTTTCCAAGCTTCTGCCCAATTTGTTTCTGACAGGTTATTCGTTGTTACTGACAGACCTGTCAGTGAAAAATAATCACTCAAATTTGCGATTTTATGTTCAATTTCGGCTTTGAGTTCCACAATTGGCATATTTTCTGGATAATAAGCAGTAATTTCAACAAAATCAGATTGTTCAATTTCAGGAAGAACTTCGCCAAATTGGTCTTCGTGATTAAGATAATCAGCACTGTCATTAATTTCAACGCCGGCTGACCCCGCCTCTATCAGCAAAGCTGAAATGGCCTCTTCGGCTTCCCGACTGATTTTTATTGTGATTGAATTCCAATTATTCATTTATTTCATCTTTCTTTCTATGGTTTATCTCGGCCTACAAAAGAGTTCTTTCCCAGTAAGAAACCAATCGCTCGCCTAACATTTCGCTCGATAGCTTTTTCTGTTTTCAACCTCGCAATATAACGATTAATTTCAACTTGTTTAGAGGGAATTAATTGGTCAAATACTTTTTTTGCTTCCGGATTTTTGGCTAATGCTTCACTTAAAACTTGTGGTTGTTTGACAATTCGTGGCTCTGAATCATAGGAAATTGTAAAATCAAAGATTTCCCCGATTCTTTTAGGCGAATTTTTCAGCATCGTCGTATTGACATATAAGCGCCAATCCCCTTTGAAAAACATGAGATTTTGCTGATAAGTTTTTTCATTAATCTGACCACAAATAGGAATGGGCGATTTTTCTCGTCCTGAATCCTGAAATATTTTCTGCAAAATATCTGGCGGTACAGCCACAAAGGGATTGATACCGATAATTTCCAGTTCAGCTTGAAAACTATAACTTTTCATAGTGACCTTAAAGTCCTCTTTCCTGTCAGTAAAAATTTACTTTTCAAGTTTTTTTAGTTCTCTTTGCATTCGCGAAACAAATTTTTTTGCTGACTTAAAATCTTCATCATCAACATATTCAACAGCATCTTCAAGCAAATCAATCCAACTCAATATCTCTGAGTTAAAATTGTTCACATCGTACTTTTTAAATTCTGTCAGTAAAATTTTAAGCGTCTTTACTAACTGTAAGCTCCGATAACGCCGCTCTGAGCGGCGTTTTGCCAAAGTTCGTGCATAATCTTGTTCGGGATTTTCCCAAGGATGAAGTTTCTGAGTCATTTTTCTCCTAATACTGTTTAATTTTTCATGCAAACCATTTCTTGTGTTTGTGCAAGCTAGTATAACTGCAGTTCAACTACCAGTTTTTAAGAAAAATTAGAGATGAACTAGCATAAGAATTAATCAGTAATTACAAAATACGAGTTGTCCATTCTTCACAGTTAATGACATCAGAAACTAGACCTTCATAAAATTCTGGTTCATGTGAAACCATCAAAACAGTTCCCGGATATTCAATAAGTGCACGCTTGAGTTCTTCTTTAGCGTCCACGTCCAAATGATTGGTTGGTTCATCCAAGATGAGAATGTTAGATTCGGTATTCATTAATTTAGCAAAACGTAATTTTGCTTGTTCTCCACCTGAAAGAACATAAACACGTGATTCAATTTGTTTAGCCGTCAAGCCCACCCGAGCAAGTGCCCCACGGAGTTCTGCTTGATTCCAACTTGGATACTCATCCCATAAATCATCAAGTACCGTTTTTTGCGAAGGATTTTTGATTTCTTGCTCATAGTAAGCAATATCTTGGAAATTTCCTTTTTCAACTTCCCCATCAAGACTTGGAATCAAGCCCATTAAACTCTTAAGCAAAGTCGATTTCCCAATCCCATTGGAACCAATAAAGGCAATTTTTTGTCCAGCTTCTACTTTTAAATTAATTTCTGACGACAAAGGTTCATTGTAACCAATAACTAAATCTTTTGCCTCAAAAACGAGACGACTTGGTTTTCTACTAAATTTAAAATCAAAATGAGGTTTTGGCTTTTCAGAAATAGTCTCAACAATTTCCATTTTCGCCAATTTTTTCTCACGCGCTTTTGCTTGACCAGATGTTGCCACATTCGCTTTTTTACGGGCAATGAAATCTTTAAGTTTAGCTTGCTCAGCGACCTGCGCATTATGCAAAGATTCAAGCTGTGCCTTTTTCTCTTCAAAGACACGTTCAAATTCCGCATACCCCATTGAATAGCGGGTAATCCCTAGACCATGCACATGATAAATGATATTGACCACTTCATCCATAAATGGCACATCATGCGAAATCAAAATAAAGGCATTTTCATAGTTTTTAAGGTAATTTTTCAACCATAAAATATGTTCTTCATCCAAATAGTTTGTTGGTTCATCCAAAAGCAAGATATCTGGTTTTTCAAGCAAAAGTTTACCAAGTAAAATTTTTGTTCTTTGCCCTCCAGAAAGCTCGGCTACATCTTTATCCAAAAGAGGAGTTAAACCAAGACCTCGTGCTGTTTCTTCAACTTTGGCATCAATGAGATAAAAGTCACTATTATCCAATTCTTCTTGAAGTTCTCCTACATTCTCAAGCGCAGCATTCATCTCATCTTCTGACATTTCTGCCATTTTCATGTAAGTATCATTGATTTTCGCTTCTATATCAAAAAGATATTGAAAAGCCTCAGCCAATGCTTCACGCGTCGTTTTACCTTTTCCAAGCGCAGCGTGTTGATCCATATAGCCAACCCGGTGTTTTTTAGACCAGATTACTTTTCCCTCATCAGGAACCAGAGTTCCTGTGATAATATTCATGAAAGTTGATTTACCCTCACCATTTGCCCCAACAAAGCCGATGTGCTCACCTTTTAGCAAACGGAAACTTACATCTTCAAAAATTGCGCGGTCACCAAAACCGTGGGATAGATTTTTTACATTTAAAATACTCATTTTTTATTTCTTAAATCTTTCTAAATTTCTTAATATCTTGGATACTTATAAAAGTCTGTTTCAGATAAATCAGCAATGCCATTTTCAAAAGCTTCTTTATCCCAATTGACTGAAAATTCTTCGGCAGCTTCATCAGCTAGAAAGTCCATTAAATCATCCAAGCCTTGATCGGCACTTTCTTGTAAAAATTGAGCAAAATAAGCCAAAAATTCACGAGATAAGCCTTTTTCACCATAAGGAATTGTTGCCAAATAATCATTTTCATCAAAACGTGATTTAGCGGGATTATAAAATAAAACTGCATCCTCATAGACGATATTTTCTGCTGATTCTACTCCTTCTGCATCAGTCAAAAGCGCTCCAGAACTATTTTCTGCCTCTAGTAAAAAGCTGACTTCTACCGCAAAATTACGCTTATCCCAATTCATTTCAAAATCATAAGTAAATCCTTTTTCTAAAACTTCTTCCAAAACATCTAAAAATCCAAATTTAGCCATTGTTCACACCCTCTTTATATTATGTTAAAATAATTATAACAAAAATTTGCTCTAGAAAAGTCGCAAGACTTAATAAATCAGTTCATTTAATAGCTTTTTTACGTTTATAATGTGTAAATAGATATTTTTTTAGAATTTGGAGAAAGATTTAATGGAAATTAGAAAAATAGAACCACGTGACTTTGTCAAAGTTGCTCAATTGGAAAATGAAAACTGGACCCTAGCTTCAACTCCACATGTCATGGATTCCTCAGCAGAAAAAATTATCGGTAAAATTATGACTGGAACCACTTATTTTCTGGCAGTAGAAAATGATGAAATTCTTGGAATACTTGATTACGGCCCCCGCCACAAATCTGAATTTGGAAGACATACTGTCACCTTTGGCATTATGACAGCACAAGAAGCCAGAGGTAAGGGCGTAGCTACTACACTAATAAACTTCTTTATTGATTTTGCAAAAAAAGAAGGATTCAAAAAAATTACAATTCAAGTGATGGGTTCAAATCCAGCAGCCTTGAAACTTTATAATAAATTAGGCTTTGTTGAAGAAGGACGTTTGAAAAAAGAATTTTTCATTGATGGTGAATATATTGATGATTGCATTCTCGCCTTCTATCTAGACAAAAGCCTTATGTAAACCAGATTTACATTTGTTGTAAACCTATGGATTGGAGAATAATATGGCACAAAATCTTGCAAGACGAATGAGACCAAGAAATATTGATGAAATTGTTGGACAAAAACATTTAGTTGGTAAAGGAAAAATCATTCGCCGAATGGTCGAAACTCAACTTCTTTCAAGTATGATTCTCTACGGACCTCCTGGCATTGGTAAAACTTCAATTGCTTCAGCGATTGCTGGAACAATGAATGTCGCATTTCGGACATTTAATGCAACGACAGACACTAAAAAAAGACTTCAAGAAATTGCCTCAGAAGCCGAATTTTCTGGCCAACTTGTTTTATTACTTGATGAAATTCATCGCCTAGACAAACCAAAACAAGATTTTCTTTTACCACTTTTAGAAAATGGACAAATTATTTTAATTGGAGCAACAACCGAAAACCCTTATTTTTCAGTTGTTCCAGCGATTCGTTCTCGCGTACAGATTTTTGAATTAAAACCTTTAGAACCAGAAGATTTAGAATTTGCTGTAAACCTAAGTTTACAAGATAAAGAACGTGGATTTGATTTTGATGTGACCATTGACGATGATGCACTTTACTTTTTAATTCATTCGACTAATGGGGATTTACGTTCTACTTTTAATGCCTTAGAATTAGCCGTTCTTTCCTCAGAAGAACACCATGTTACTTTAGATGATATGGAAAATTCTTTACAAAGAAAAGCTGCAACTTTTGATAAAGATGGCGATGCTCATTATGACTTGCTTTCTGCTTTACAAAAGTCAATTCGTGGTTCTGATGTCAACGCAAGTTTACACTATGCGGCTCGTTTAATTGAGGGCGGAGATTTGCAGAGTCTAGCCCGGCGCTTAACCGTTATGGCTTATGAAGATATTGGTCTAGCAAATCCTGATGCCGCACTTCATACGGTTTCAGCATTATCAGCAGCCGAAAAACTCGGTTTTCCTGAGGCACGGATTCCCCTTGCCAATATCATTATTGACTTGGCTTTATCCCCTAAATCAAATGCGGCTTATTTAGCGATGGATGAAGCCATTGCTGATTTAGGAAAATATGGAAATCTTGCTGTACCACCACACTTACAGGATGGCCATTACGCTGGGGCAAAGGATTTAGGAAGGTCTGTAGAATACCAATATGCTCATAATTTTCCTAATCACTGGGTAAACCAACAGTACTTACCTGATAAAATTAAAAATGCTGATTATTTCCGTCCTGATGATATGGGAAGATATGAAAAAGCACTCCACAGTCGTAAAGAATGGATTGATGAACAAAAAAAGAGGAGCTGACAAATCTGTCAGTAAATAGAGCACAATAAAATTTACTGACAGAAAGTGAAAAATATGGTAGAACAAATCACTCAACTTAAGTTGTCAACAATTGTAAAAAACCCTTACCAGCCTCGTCTTGTTTTTGATGAGGATAAATTAAAAGAATTGGCTAATTCTATCCAAGAAAATGGCGTTTTACAACCCATAATCGTTCGTAAATCAAAACTTGTTGGCTATGAGCTTTTAGCAGGTGAACGTCGGTTTCAAGCTTCAAAATTAGCTGGTTTAGAAACTATACCAGCAATTATTAGAAACTATTCTGATGAAGAAATGATGACTCTCTCAATTTTAGAAAATTTGCAGAGAGAAAATCTCAATCCCCTAGAAGAGTCTAAAAGCTTGGCACAATTGGCTGACAAATTGGGAATGACCCACGATCAAATCGCTAAGGCCCTTGGAAAATCAAGGTCTTATGTCTCTAATCTTATTCGTTTACTTGGTTTGCCTGACACAATTTTGAAGCATGTTGAAAATCGAGAGATTTCACCTGCTCACGCTAGAACACTTTTAGCTGAAAAAAATCCTAAAAAGCAATTAGAGCTCGTTGATAAAATAATTAAAGAGCAGCTCAATGTCAGAGCACTTGAAGCTATTATTTATGGTGAAGAAAAAGTTACTGACAAATCTGTCAGTAAATTAAATATCAATCTTTTTACTGACGAAACTGAAAAAGAACTGATGAAAAAATTGGGAAATAGGGTTAAGATTCAAGCAAATAAAAAATATCAAGGGAATTTATCCATTCACTTTGATAATCTTGATGAACTGGAACATCTAATAAAATTACTAAAAAAATAAAAAATTTACTGACAGAGGACTTTTAAGCATTTCGTCAGTAAATTTTTTCTTTATCCTCTTAAAGCCCGAAGTGCATAGAGAATTGAAACAACATCAATGATCTCTTGGAACAAAGCTCCAATCACAGCTGGAATCACTCCCAGAGCTGCAATAAACATCAAAATAATACAAATGATAATCCCAATCATGACCGCTTGTTTAGCAATTTTTAACGTATCACGACTGATTTCAATAGATGTCGTCACTTTCCTAAGGTCATTTTGCAATAGAACAATGTCAGCCGCTTCACTTGCAACTGTACCTGAGCCCACACCAATCGAAATTCCAACATCTGCTGTGGCTAGAGCTGGAGCATCATTAACTCCATCTCCAATCATAATTACTGGTCTATTCGTCGCATTTTTAATAAATTTTAATTTTTCATCTGGCATCAAACCTGCATAAACATTGTCAATTCCAACAGTGCTCGCAATTTTATCAGCAACAAGTTGATTGTCACCCGTCAACATTGTAATCTTTTCAAGACCAATTTTTCTCATCTGAGCAATTGTTTCTTTAGCTTCTGGTCTTAAAGTATCAGAGAATGTGACCGCCCCAACATATTTACCTGCTTTACTCACATAAAATGCTGTTTCATAGTTGAGATTATCAGGTGCAAAAGCAAAAGAACTTCGCCCAATTTTAATTTCTTGACCTTCGATTTCTCCAATCACACCAAGTCCAGCAACCTCAGTTAAAGAGGTCAATTTTAATGGTTGAACCTTTTTATTTTCAGCATATTCAACAACAGCTTTTGCTAAAATATGACCACTTGATTTTTCAACCGTGTAAACCAACTGTAAAAGTTCTACTTCATCTACCGTTCCTATTGGTTTTAGACTGTCAACCTTAATTGTCCCCTCAGTAATTGTACCTGTTTTATCTAAAAATATTTCCCGAGCTTTTGCTAATTTTTCGATGACTGTTCCATTTTTGATTAAAGCTCCATTTTGACTAGAGCGACTCATTCCCGAAACAAACGCGATAGGAGCTGCCAGAATCAATGGACAAGGGCTTGCAACCACTAGAACTTCCGCAATTCGTACTGGGTCACCAGAAATAAAGTAAGCAACTGCTGCAATAAGATAGGCAATAATTGTAAAAGGAACAGCATAACGATCAGCCAGACGTACAAATTGAGCTGGAGTTTTCTCCGTTTCTTTAACCAGTTCTACAATCTTTTGAAACTGTGATTCTGCCGCTATCACCGTAGTTTCAATCTGGATACTGGAATTCCCATTGATAGCACCCGAAAGAACAGGATCACCTTTTACTAATTCATTCGGCTTGGTTTCACCCGTCAATGACGCCGTATCAAGTACCACTGCCTCAGAAATAAGTTTCCCGTCAATTGGAATAATTTCCATCGGTCTAATCAATAAATGACTCCCGACTTCCACATGGTCTATCGGTAAATCGACCACCTTATCTCCTTTTTGCACATGAGCAATATCAGGCGACTTATCTAATAAAGCAGCTAAAGCTCGGTGAGCTCGACCATTTGCATAGTCTTCTAAACTCTCACCTCCAACAAGCATGAGAATAATAATCAAAGAGGCCCAATATTCGCCCACTAGTAAAGTAGCAATAATGGCCGTGATGGCCAATAAGTCAACACCATAAGAGCCAGACCGTAAAGTTTTAATCATTTCAATCAGCATTGAGAAGGCCAAGATTCCCCCAGCAATTGTAACAATTAAGCGTGCCAAAAAAGGCTGATTAAAGCCAAAGTAAGCAATCAATGCCACGCCTGCAATGACAAAAACAAGAATCAGTTTTTTCCAGTTCTTCATTCATTTCTCCTTAAAAATTTAATTGTCCTAGAACATTGCCCTGCTTTGTGAGGAGTTTTTACGACCTGATTGTCTTCTCCTTACGCCGCTTTGATTCTTTCGAAGCTGAGCTTAAATTTTTAAGTTATCCGTTAAGTTACTTCTATTTTATCAAATTTGCGCAAAAGGCCCTATCATTTTAGTTGTCAAAGATATTTGTCAGTACTTTTGCTTACTCAAATTTTACTGACAGAAAGGTTTGCAAAAATTTGTCAAGTAATTTTACTTTACAAAACTTGCATTTCTGAAAATTTATGCTATACTAATAAAGTACGTTTTTGCACTCTGCAAGAACGAGATAAAATTCTACGGAGGAAAAAAACAATGGCAGTACCTGCACGTCACACTTCATCAGCAAAGAAAAACCGTCGTCGTACACATTACAAATTGACAGCTCCAACTGTTACTTTTGACGAAACTACTGGTGACTACCGTCACTCACATCGCGTTTCACTTAAAGGCTACTACAAAGGCCGCAAAGTTCGCGACACTAAATAATTCGACAAAAGTTATAGAAAGGGACTATCATGCGCGTAAATATTACACTTGAACATAAAGAATCTGGTGAACGTCTGTACCTTACTCAAAAGAACAAACGCAACACTCCAGACAAATTGGAACTTAAAAAATACTCTAAAAAATTGCGTAAACACGTAATCTTTAAAGAAGTTAAATAAGAGTTTTACTACCCATCAATATAGGGCAAAATGTGGATTTATAAAGGTTTTTTGAAATTCCAAATTTCAATACCATTGATTATAAATCAATCGGAACACTTCCTTTTTCACTTCCTTTTTTGAAAATATTAAATGTGAACAAAGAAAAACTTCTGGCTATAGCAGCTAGAAGTTTTTTATTACCATAGTATAAATATAGAGGATATTGATTAACATCTTCAATTGCTACAACTTACATTTAAACTAAAGTTTTTTACATATTTTACTTTTTTAGTATATCATTGATGAAAAAGTTGAAAATATGCATAAAAAAATTATGAATTTTCGAACAATTAAGACAAATGTCACAGCGAATTATTTTAATCTAACTATTATGGACGATTCTATCCAAAAAGGAAACCTATAAAAACTTACACAAAGAATATCATAATAGATAAAATAATTTATTTGATAGAAATTAATAGAGACTTGAGATACTAGAGCACATAAGTTAGAAATATGTTATAAACAGCTTCATAGATTATAAGTATCAAAAATGAGTAAATAGATGAGGACAAAAATCACTAATTATTATTCATTGTTTTTTATCTGAAGTAAATATTATCTTGATACATTCCCTAACTCTATATGAAAAACTGAATCTATAATTTTGAAGTATATATTTTATAAATAATATATAACTTGAATTATTCCTATATTATACTTTTTCTACTTAGCTGTTTCCAAACTAGGTTACCAATGATATAATAAGAAAGTAATATCTTTTATAACAAATATCAGAAAACTGTTATTTCTAAAATCATCATTTTAAAGAGGACCATACAATGACAAAATCAACTGTTCAGTCAATAGAACCAAACATTGCAGAATTAGCAAATGGATGGTTAAAAGAATATGGATTAGATTATAAACTTGAACAAGAAAAACTCAACAATGAAATTGACCGTGCCTTAAATGATTACTATTCAAAATCTGGCGGAAATGGGAGCAATCGCCCAGATACCAAATTATTACTACAAGACAAACATTTAAATTACTTTCCTGTCCTTATTGAGTATAAAGGATATAAAAATAAACTCATCAAACTTGATGAAGATGGCCATGTTCAAAACACAAAAAATGACAATACACCAAATTACACTAATATCAAAGGTTACGCTGTAAATGGAGCAGTTCATTATGCAAATGCATTGCTGCATTATACTGAATATTCTGACGTTATTTCTATCGGTATGACTGGTTATAAGGATATAACCGGTAAAATCAAATATGAAATTGGTGTATATTTTGTTTCAAAATCTAACTTAGGTATTGGTCAAAAAGTAGGGGAATTCACAGATTTTTCTTTCCTAAAAAAAGAATATTTTGATAAATTTATTGATAAAGTTCGTAAATTAAGTCTAAATCAAAAAGAACTTCAGAAAATAAAACTACAAAGAGAACAAGAAATTGATGCCTCTTTAGTTAAATTAAACAATGATATTTATAAAAATGAAAAAGGCCTTTCTGAAAAAGATAGAGTAAACTTAGTTGCTGCTAGTATTATGGCAACCATTGGTATTGCTGACAAAGTTCCTCCTCTGGAAAAAACAGATTTAAAGTCATCATCAGAAAAGCATAATACTGATGGTGAGATAATTATTAGAAAAATTAGTAATTTTTTAGATGAGAAACATCTTCCTTATGAGAAAAAGCAATTAATCATTAATTCTCTAAGTAACACAATAATCAACGGTAACGTAAACAAAATTATCAATGGAGAAACACAATTAAAACGTGTTTTCACTAAAGTTATAGATGACCTTGGATTTTATTATAAAATTGGTCTAACTACAGACTTCACTGGTAAATTATTTAATGAGATGTATTCTTGGCTAGGATTCACACAGGACAAACTAAACGATGTGGTTCTGACTCCATCATACGTAACAAATTTATTAGTTAAATTAGCTAGAGTAAACAAAGATTCTTATGTATGGGATTTCGCCACAGGTTCCGCAGGGTTACTGGTTGCTGCTATGAACGAAATGTTGGATGACGCAAAACAAACAATCAAATCTCCTGAGAAATTAATCCAAAAAGAGATCGAGATAAAAGCTAATCAACTATTAGGTTTAGAAATTCTACCTGAAATATACATGTTAGCCATTTTAAACATGATTCTAATGGGTGATGGCTCTTCAAATATTCTAAATGAAGATTCCTTATTGGATTTTGATGGGAATTATGGATTTGGAAAAGATAACGAAAAATTTCCAGCAACAGCTTTTGTATTAAATCCACCATACTCTGCTGAAGGAAATGGAATGATTTTCGTTGAAAGAGCGCTTAATATGATGGCTAGTGGCTATGGAGCTATTATCATCCAGGATAGCGCTGGTAATGGTAAAGCAACCGAGTATAATCAAAGAATATTAAAAGATCATACCTTAGTTGCTTCAATCAAGATGCCGGATGATTTATTTATTGGTAAGTCAAATGTTAAGACTTATATTTATGTTTTTAAAGTAAAAGAAAGGCATGAAAAGGAATTCCCTGTTAAATTTATTGATTTTTCTTATGACGGATACGCTCGTGCAGCCAGAGGAAAATCTAGTACTAATTTACGGGATATTAATAATGCCAAAAAAAGGTATGAAGAACTAGTAAAAGTTGTAAAATTTGGTCCAAGTCAGTTGAATTATATTTCAAAAGAATGTTATATTGAAGATAAAATTGATATTCCTGAAGAAGGGATTGAAAATGATTCAGGAAAAGATTGGAATTTCGGACAGCATATTAGAATATTAGGAAGTACTACTGAAACTATTGTTGATAAAGTTGTTGCTAATAAGATTGTCTATCAATTAAGGGATTTTTTAATATCAGATATTCCTAGTACTACTAACTCTCCAGATACTGATTGGTCTGAATTCAAAATTGGTGATTTGTTCACTATAGAGAAAACAAAAGGAATTAATAAAGACGCGCTAACTCTCGGGCTAGACTACGATTATGTGACTCGTACCTCTGAAAACGAGGGTGTATTAGCAAAAACCGGACTAGTAGAGGGGGCAAAACTTAATTCCGGTCAAATATGGAGTTTAGGATTACTTCAGATGGACTTCTTTTATCGCGATAGAGAATGGTATTCCGGACAATTCGTAAGAAAAATTGTTCCAAAATTTGATATAGAGAATGAAATTGCAATTTATTTTACAGCAATATTAAATAGCCTGAAACCAATACTTCTATCATGGTTAGTGAGAGATGTAGATAGAATTTTTCTATCATTGAAAGTTAAACTGCCCATAAATATCAATGGAGAAATTGATTTTGAATATATCAAAAAATATGTGAATATTTTACAAAAAAATAGGATTTCTCAAATATCGTCATTTATAAATTTACAAATGAACAAATTGGACGGTAAAAATTTCGATATATAAAATAGCTTTATATAATACTTATTTTTAAAATAAATTTCTGACTTAAAAAAAAAACAAAAAGCTCCAATAAAAGAATTATAGTTTTTTTATGTCAAATATTTTCCAAACCTTACCTCTTTCAACTTTCTATTTATACTAATTTCTCTGATTAAAATATTTTTATTAGTATCAAGATAAGAAGAAACGCTCCTCGAGCGTAAAAAAAGCCCTTTTGGGCTTTTTTTTATAACTTTATTTTTACCCTTTATCTTTTATCAAATATGACAGGACAAGAAAATTGAGCATTCATTGAATAAAAAAAATTATTAAAATCTTTTAAACTAACGTCAATTCGTTCAAAACATAATACAGATTTCTCTACAATGTCGATATCTTCATCCTCAGTTCGAGTTGAAAACTGAGGCTTTTGATAAAAATTGACCGTTATCTTATTAGCCCCGTTCCCCCACCACAAAACATGAATATCTTTTACCTCATCTAATAAAATACGATATACAATCCCATTTCTAATTAAAGGATAGTATTCTAACGTGTCTCCATCACATTGTAATATAAAAGGTGCATTTTTCTTTGTATTTATTTTCCCTTTTACAAATGAACAAAATATCGCTAAAACATATATAATCAGCAATAATATTGCTGTATCTATAAATAACTTATTAGTGCTAATCATATAGACACCAACTCCACCATAACATAGAATAAATAAAAGTAATACTATACTATTTATTTTCTTTATTCCACTTTTATCTCTTTTTAAAACAATTATATTTTCCAAAAAAACTTTTCTCCATACTTCAAACCATATTTTTTAATCACAGATTTTCTTCAAAACACCCGTTTTATTACTTGTGAATGAGGTAATTCAAAAAAGATACCAATGGAAACCCAACAATAATAATTAAAAACATTATTATCATTTCTTTTGTGCTAAACCTATGAGTTAATCCTCCCCCACTATCATAAATATAGCCTTTCTTCTTCTCTGGTATGTCATAGTACTCCAATATTAATTCAAAATACTTTTTTACATTTGAGCTTAATTCACCTTGGCTACCACCTGACTCTATCATGTTAAATGTATTCAACAACGGTTCAATAGCAGCTTTTACAGTTTCTCCTTTTTCTATTTTAGAATAAAAGATTTCCAAAGCATTTCTTTCTGCATGAGTTAAATCATTATCCGAAATGATTAAATTTTTCGCTTCTTCTATAATTTTGTTATCTATTTGTTGAGGGTCTTCCATAAATTTTTCTCCAAAATTAATTATTATACTTCACAGGACCATTAGCCATGTCTTGCAAATTTTTCTCTAATTCTTTTTCATTTTGAGCAAAAGCCATTTTTTCGTATTCATCTAGGTATTCTTGTCCACTCATATTAGTTGATTCTGATTTATAAGATTTTTGAAATTCGGATGCTGCCACAATATCATTCCATGCACCACTAACAGTATCATAATTTTGTTTTAACTTAGCTTGAATTTTTTGAAGTTTCGTTGGTTCTTCAGAAGTAGGAGGATTATATTTTTTAATATAACTATTCCCCTTTGCTTTACCACTGGAATCAGTCGCATTAAAAGTGATTAACTTTTCTAAATATCCGCCACCACTTATTGAAAGTACCTCATTAGTCGTTTGGTTATAAATAACCGTTTCTGAGCCTTGATTAGTATAAAATATTGTTTTAACTATTTTATCACTTGCGTTAACTTTGGGTTGTTTCCAAGAATGAGACGCTTTATCCCACTCATTTTTTGCGCCCTTACAAAATAAATTCCAAACAGATTCAATATTCATACCTGTTACTTTCGCAATTGATTTCAATTGTGAAAGCGTTTCTTGGTTTTCTTTTGAGACATTTCCTTCCAAGAGGTCTTTAAGGGTAATTTCATCATCTTTTTTAGAGATTAACGAATCACTGACATCTTTACCAGTCAGATTTTTATACCAACTCATGTCTTGACTCTTGTTAAACGTAAAGTTTCCTTTAGAATCAAACGAGCCTTGTTTTAGAGCTTTAGCTCCTTGCAAAGCCTGTTTAAAGTCTTGTAAGCTATGTTCAAATAAAGAACTCGTTTGACTTTCAACCTCTTCTAAAATTTGTTTTTTCTCTTCCAGTTCTCGAATTTCTTTCTCATAATGATTAACGACGCTTTCCAAGCCTTTACCTTCAAAAATAAGGTTCTCAGTCGCTGTTTTTGCAACAGCTGTACTTAAAGCTTGCATGAATATATTAATATGATTTTCAGTTAAAGCCTTTTGCTGACGCTTGATATTAAGCAAACGTTCAAATTCTTCTTTATCATAAACAGCGTCTGGATAGCGGTCAAAGGCTTTAATGCTATTTTTGTAGGTCGTCAATTCTGATTGAATCGTGGTGGTTGCACTTTTAAGTTCAGACAAAGTTGGTACAACAATTTGTTTGAAAAGTGTGTTCGCTGCATGATAAGCTTTTCCTGAAAGTCCCGAAGAAGGGTCATCTAATTGAGAAGTCAAGTGATTCACTCCCTCTTGTAAATCATTGATGATTTCTTCAGCACTTGAAACATTAGTAGTTAAAGCAGAAACAAGACTTTCTCCGTCTGCTTTCGTATATTTTAATCCCATGGCAAAGAATTCCTTTCTTGTTGCGCCTCTTCTATCTCGTTTTGAAGCTGAATGGTCTCATTACGAAAGTCTTGTTCCATTTGTTCTAATTGACTTCTGGAAAAGCCTAAGATGGCACGTCGAACTTCTCGCCAAGACGAAGCATTCCACCCCAACGAACGCCCGCTTTGCTCAATGTTATAATAAAGTTCTTCTTCTTCACGATAAAGCCGATTCATCTCATCTTGATAATGTTCAATTTGACGTGTGTAATTTTGCTTTTCTTGATTCAATTCATCAAGCTGAATTTCTTTATGAGCAATTTGACGATTTAATTCTAAGCGTTGGTCTGCATTTTTATCTCTTTGCACTAGAATCCCCAATTCATTGTAGTTAAGTCTCTCGCATCTTGTTGGTCTCGACTTTCAATCATTTCCGCTAACCCTTTGACCTTTTTAGACTGACCTTGAATCGAATGGACCAACTCATTCAAATCTTTAAGCAAGTCGTTATTCAACTGTTTTGCGGAACTCATGCATTTTAACGTAGTTCCTGAAGTTTCAACTTGTTGCCCTTGATGTGAAAAAGTTGAACCCTGTAATTTTGAAATCGCATTTTCTGCAACTGCAGTACTGGAACTAATTTTTGACGTCCCCATATAAACCCTCACTTTTAAAATTTATATTTTATTAAGCTCATTATACTTCCTTTTTTACAGTTATGCAAACAATAATTACAATTTTAATAATATGTCATTAAAAAAATAATATTAAAAATTAATCCGTTGGAATTGTTTTTTTTAGAGCCTGATTCTTCCCCATACTTCCCTAATCTCCTAGTTCCGCTCTATTCATTCGGAAAAACTGTAAACTCTCCGTCATACTTCTCACTATAGAGCGCTTAACCACGCTAATTTAGGTTGCTTTTAATTTTCAAACTTGCTACAATGAAATTCTAAAATAAAAGTTTTTGTTCAAGGGAAACTAGACAATCCCAAAAGACAAAAACGTTGTCTAGTTTTATATTACCTTATGAAATATAAATCTTCGAGAGCGTTTTTGTTATGCCCAAAAATAAATATAAATGCTCAAGTAAGGCTTACTTGAGTTTTTTTGTCGTCTAATTCATAAAAAAGAGAAAAATTCACGATAAAAAACTTTCCATTTTATATTGATTTTAGTAAAAAAGAGATTCTTTTAGGTCGAAATTTTAAACAAGATATAATAAAAGAAAATGAAAGAAGGGAGGGAAAAAATGAAAAATGATGACAAATATAATACCAAAAAAATATCATCAAAAGAAACTGATTATTTAACACGTTTTGCAATGAAAAATAATGCTTCAAGTGTCTTCAAAGATATTGATTCATTTCTTTTTTCCCTCCAATATGATGATAATGGAAACAAGCGAAACCAAAAACTAATTTTAGATGATGTAATATCCCAATCCAAACTTTCTATCAGACAAATCTGCCTAAGAATGGCTACTGATACAACAACTTTAACTGATTGGTATAGTTTTAAAAAAAATACAACTCCGTCAAAAGAAAAACTTTGTCGCCTTTGTGTTGTCCTACATCTTCCACCTAAAATTTCAATGTTTATTTTAAATCTCTATGGATATTGCTTTGGTGAGAGTGAAAAAGATAGAATTTTTGACTATCTAATCAATACCTACTATCTTCAACCTTTCAGTGAAATTAATAAATTTTTAACAGAAAATGGGTATGAAAATTGGGAAAAAATTTAAAGTATAGGAATGTACTCCTATACTTTTTTATTGTTTTCAAAGATATTTAAAGAAGAAAGCTTTTTAAATCAGGATTTCTGCCTTTCAAAAAAAGGGGGCGCACTCCTATATCTTTTATTTTTTATCTCATTTATAATAGTTTTCATCAAAGGATTTCAGCACAATCTTTTGGTCGTCACTCGTGTTTATTCGTCATGAAGAATAGGCACTTCACTTGGCTGTGTGCTGACAGTCAATCGCTTATGGAGGAAATCCCAATGAAATTAAATAATACTCGCTCAAACAGCTACAGTGTCGATACTGCCAAAAAGCATATTGACCTTAGCTTCCCCATTCAATGTGTGACTTCTTTTATTGAAATCCAACACAAATTTATTGATAACAAACGAACGGACGAAATCACAGGTTATAAATTGTGGTTCATTCAAAAAGGCTTGAATCCATTTACCATTAAATTTGAAGAGGAACCAGAACTTCCAGACTTTCTCTCAATCGTTGAATTCGAACAATTAGAAGGCATTGAGATTCGATCAAATGTCTACTTCAAAGCTAAAAAATTGAAAGTTGTGAAATAATGACACTAGATGAACTTGAGCGCTATCTCCTTCAAAGTCTAAACATGGCTTTAAATGTAGATGGTGAAACAAGTTATTGTAATGCTTTTGGCTTGGAGGTCAAAGCAGAGGGATTCTATTTTATCCCTCGCTTGCCTGCGGGCTATTTGATTGATAATGACTTGTATCAAAAAATATTTGTGATTGCGAATGCATCACTCTATCCACAATATACCGTCTTAAAACAAAACTCTGCTTACTTTGTCCCTTTAGATTCTGATGATTTTCATGTTCAAAGAGCTTTGTTCTTCCCTTGGTTTAAAGGAATCTCTAAACGATTAGTCATTCCGAATTTAACCACTTTTGCACAAGAAAATAAAGGGAATAAAATTCCACTCATGGAAAACTTAACGCTTGATTTTGATAAAGTAACAGGCATTGTGATTGCCGGAAATAGTGGTTCAGGAAAAAGTTATGCCTTAACCTATCTTCTTGAAATGCTCGCTACCATGTCACAGCTCATCATTTGTGACCCTAAATATGATACTCCTTCACGGTGGGCGAAAACACATCATATCCCTGTAATCCATCCCTCTTCAAATCGGAGTAAGAGTGATTTTGTTAGTGAAATTAATGACACCCTAAGTAAAATGATAGCAGTCATCTATGAACGGCAAGCCATTCTTTTTGAAAATCCACATCATGAATTCGAACATTTTACCCTTGTCATTGATGAAACACTCGCCTTGACAGAAGGGGTGAATAAAACCATTAAAGAGAGTTTTCTCTCTCTTTTAAGCACCATTGCATTATTGGGACGTGCCACACGTTGCCACCTCGTTTTAGTGAGCCAACGATTTGATTATAATGCCGTTCCTGTTTCGGTCAGAGAACAAATGAACGTTTTAATACAGATTGGAAACATTAATTCTAAAACCATTCAATTTCTTTTCCCTGATTTAGACCCTTCAGGCATCGTTATTCCAATTGGAAAGGGAACGGGATTAATCCAAGTCATCGATAATGAACACCCCTATCAAGTCTTACCCCTGTTAACTCCAACATTCTACACACAAGAAGGGATACTATAATGAAAAAAACAAATTTCATGAGTCGCTTTATCGTCTTTAGAAAGGGAATCCTCTCTGCTTTCATCGCCTTTGTCCTCTCGCTCCTCTTTGAACTACTGAACTGGCTAAGTGAAAGATTGAAGGTTTCAGCCTCTTTCCCCCAACTCAAACCCTTTTTAACTCACTTTCTCTTTATTCATCATCTCTTTATCTTGATTGCAATAACCCTCGCTTGTCTCTCTTTTTTATTCCTTAGTTTAGAAGTAATTGAGCGTTTCAAAAAAGACCGAATAAAAAATCTTTACCTGTCTATTCGTGGCTCTTATCGCCTTAGAAAATTTCTCCTTCAGGATGAACGTAAGAACTCAAAAGAGGAAAGCACTTCTGCTCAAGATTTAACGCTCTCGAAGTATAATCAAGCGGTTAGAAAACTAATACTAGAACTCAACGAGAAGGAACTCCTCCTTTATTTAAGCTTACCCAAAAGTTATCAGGCTCAAAAAATACTGAAAGCACTTGAGAATGAGATAAAAGAGGAAATCGCCAGTCGCTACCCTCAATACCTCATTTCAACCTTTGAACGTATCGAACAAGCCCTTTGGCTAAAAGGGACAAAAAGATAAAAAACAGGGGGCTTTTGTGCCAAAGGCAAACAAAAAAAGCCCCCTGTTTCAAATCAACACAAGCTCTTCTCCAAAGGGTTTGTTCTAAACACAAAAATAAAAGATTCAATGGGGCTTACTACGACCCCCATTGAATCAATAATCATTAATCACGAAATGAGAAAATTATGAAAAAAGAGAAGCGTTCGAACAAGTGGGCTTTCTTGATTTATCAAGAATCCACTCCTGAGGATTATCTGGAAAGGCTTGAAGAACTCCATGTACCATTTATTTTAAGCCCTTGGCATGATAAAGACGTCAATTCAACAACTGGCGAATTTAAAAAATCACATAAACACGGGGCTTTATTCTTTGAAACACTCAAAAGCTACACACAAGTATCCGACCTCGTTTCAGAGAAATTAAATGCCCCTTCACACGTGGAAGTGGTAATGTCGCCCAAAGGGATGTTTGATTATTTCACACATGCAGAAAACCCTGATAAAGCAAAATATAATATCAATGAAATTGAAAGTGGCTGTGGCTTCAATCTTGAACAATTCCTTACGGAGAATAGCCCTGATTTACTCGGACAACTTTATCAAGTTATGAGAGATTCAGAAGTACAAGAATTTGCGGACTTTACAGATTTAATTGCGGAAAAATACCCCCACTTCTTACAATTTGTTTTTGACAAGAGTTATTTTTTCAAAGTTTATCTTGATTCAAAACGCTTCAATTTCCAAACGAAAAAACAGAAAGGAAACTTGAATGAATAGTGACGATACATTAAAACTACAAAAAATTGAAGAATTACTCACAGCTATCTTAGCTATTATTCCTCAAGGACTAAATGCAAAATCACAATTTAATATCTTGCCACAAAAAGAACTTTTAAGACAACTAAATATTTCGCCTAACACTCTTAAAAGCTGGGAAAACTTAGGATTAAAGCGCCTTGAACCCCCAATTGAGGGAACTCGTTGTATTTTTTATGAAATCAAGGAGGTACTACGTTTCTTGGCTGACTAAATGAAAAGTGTTAAAATAGAGACATTCAGAAAGGAAAAATGTTATCTATCTTAGCACTTTTATTTTCTTTGTTCACAAGAAATGGAAATGCTTATGCAAATTGAAAAAATCTCACACAAAGGGAAATCACTCGCAAAAAAGACTAAAAATAACGGTTCTGTCAGTTATTCTGCTAAAGGGATTCATATTGGTACAGATGTAAAAACTGGAAAAAAAGTAGTCACAACCATAACAGCTAAAACAATCAAGGAATTTGATAGGAAACTCCGTGATAAGAAACTAGAATTTGAAAATAATGGCTTCACAAAGCAAAAGCAAACTCAAGTTTATAGATTTGAAGATTTAGCCAACATTTGGTTTGAGAATTATTGTTTATATATTCAAGAGAACACTATTAATCGAGTAGGGGGTTATATTCGTAACTATATTATTCCAAAATTTGGAACTTTTAGAGTTGATAAAATCGAGCCTTATGATATTCAGCTTTGGGTTAATGAACTTGCAGAAAACGCCAAAAAAGCGATAAATTTTGACACCTTGGATAAGAAAAAAGGAAATGCTCAAGATTTCGGGGCAATCGCTCATAAACTATCTGATATCTTCGATTTTGGAATTACTAACTTTGGTTTAAAAGTCAATCCTGCTAAATCAATTAAAATCCCTCCTAAACCTAAAGCAAATAAGAAACGTATAAAAGTTTTACACTCTGAGGAACTGGCTGTATGGCTCGCTTATACTTCTAAATTGACAGATAATCAAGCAAACAGAAGATTTAAACTGATTTGTGATACTTTACTTGAAACTGGGTGTCGTATCAATGAATTATTAGCCTTAACTATTGAAGATTTAAATCTTGAAACTCATCAAATTTCTATCAATAAAACGCTTGTATGGAAGAATGCAAATAAAAAATTAGGAACTAAAGGTAAAGTAATCTGTAAACCTACACCTAAAACAGATTCAGGGAACAGGAAAATCGAAGTTTCTCAACAAATTTTAGAACGATTAAAATTATGGTATATAGAGGTAAAAGATAGACATAAAAAATTGGGGCTTGAAGAAACTAATTTAATCTTTCCAACAGTACACGGTAATTTTATGTGCGATAGGAATGAGAGAGCAACTCTCAAAAAATATCTATCAGATGCAAAACTCCCTATTTATGGTTTCCACCTTTTTAGACATACCCACGCTTCATTACTTTTGAATAAAGGAATTAACTGGAAAGAACTCCAAGTTCGTATGGGGCATAAGTCTATCAGTACAACAATGGACTTGTATGCAGAACTTGCACCTAAAACGAAAATTGAAGCTGTCAACTTACTACAAAAAGAATTAGCAATACTTACTACCAACTAATTCAAACACTTCCTTTTTCACTTTCTTTTTATTTAATAAGCAAGCCAATTTATAGAAAGTCAGTTATATCAAGGAACTTCAAGACTAAGATAGCAATAATAGCATTACTTAAAGAAGTTAAATAAGGGTTCGTTACGAGTCAATAGACTTGTAAAATATTGATTTAGAGGTGTTTGAAAAAACTTGACTTTCATTACATTTCAATAAAAATCAATTGAATCTCTACCTTTTTCTCTACCTTTGAGAAATTTATATTTGGGTAATCAAATCCACCTCCACATAAGGAAGTGGATTTTTTCTTCATTTTACCTTCTCTTAACTTTTTTCAAAAAATTCAAAACTAGATATAAAATAGCCATAACTGTTAAGTTATGAGCTGATTTTAACCACTCGCTCCATTTCTCCTATTTTTCCACTATTGTGTTTTTTTAATGAAGAAAATAGTGTTGTGAAAAATTTTAGACATGAGAATAAAAAATTAGTTACAACAAGCATCCCCTTCAAAAATGAACCCTTATCAGAATATATATCTATCAAAATAGTGATTTACTCTTACCTTATAGTATAGATAGGTAGGCTTGATTAATTATAAAAATAGAATAATATTAAGACAACATTGATGTGTAACGTATGCTAATGAAAGATGGAACGAATAGTATTAAAATAGTGATATTAAGAAAAGGAGATTATTATGGAAAATCGATTAAATTTTGAGGCTATTTCTGATGACGAACTTGCCAAAATTGTTGGAGGAGGATACCCTAATAACCAAAGCATGAATGATGTTCTTCATTGGCTCAATGGTCATAATGATGGAAATCCCAAACAATTACCTAAATGGATGGGTGGTTTAGGTTAAAATGACAAAATATATTTTTCCAAATTTAAAAGATAACCAGAGAGATTTATTCAACATTATTAATCAAATTTTATCTAGAGATAAACTTTCCATTGAAGAAAGAAAATGTTTTTTGATAGCTAAAAAAAATATTGAAAGTGGTCGAAATTTTGATCCTCAAATTAGTGAATTGATTTCTAGTTTGCAGTATCTTGCTCATTCATCTGATGTGCAGTATTTTTTTTCAGAGGCACAGAAAAGAATGTTGGTAAATCCAGGTACTGGTGGTTCTCTGTATGGATGGTCAAACTTTGAAAGCAAATAAAAACTTACTGACCAAACATCAGTAAGTTTTTTTATTTATCTAGGTCGTAAAAGGCTGAATCGATTTCCTAAGGTACTGTAATCATCACCCGCTAAACGCCCAACTGGTTTGAGTTTATTTAGATTGACATGAAAGTTTTCCTCATCCAATAGTTCCTCTGCAAAAGAGAAATTGACAACTTCAAGAAGAACTAAATGCCCACTCTCTCCTAAAGGTAAATGATGATACAATTTAGTTTCTAAACGAACATTTGACTCCTTTAAACTTGGAACCTGAACTTTCTGAGAAGGGACAAGTTCAAGTGAAAATTCTTCTGCTTCACTAATATGCTCCGCTAATGGTGCTGCCGTTTGATTCATTAGCTCCACATTATCCTCATTCACAAGGTGAACCACTGCTTCTTTCGTCGTCAATAAATTATTCAAACTATCTTTATTTCCCGTAAACGAAATGGATAAAAGTGGTGGATTTGACGAAGCAACATTGAAAAAACTAAAGGGTGCCACATTAACTAGACCTTCGAGATTTTGACTGGTCACCCAAGCAATTGGGCGTGGAACAATACTGCCTGACAGAAGTTTATAGACTGTTTTTTCGTCGAGCTCATTTGCTTGATATGATTTCATCAGTTCTCCTTTATTGCACTGTTTCAGCCGGAGTTCCAGCTTTGTGTTCCAATACTTTTTCAACAGTCCATAGTTCATCTTTTGTGCGGTCACGATGAGCATCTGAAGTGTCCAATGGACGTAAACTTGCGGCTGTTCTCGCTTTAGTAGCTTCATCTCCGGGGAATAAATGAGGAGGTAAGCTCAAAGATAAACCTGATTCTTCCTTAGTTTGGTCAATCCAGAAACCAGAAGTAATTAAAGCTTCTTCATAAGAATCAACAGCTCCTAGACCTGATTTTGCCATGTCCAATGCCCCAATCCCTGGTGTGTAAGTCGCAATTTCAAAGAGAACTCCTGGTGCTACTCTGACATATTCACTTGAGAAATAGAAACGGTCAACCAAACCAGAATGTGGCAAACGGAAAGCCTTAATGCGTTCAATCCAATAGTTTAAAGTTTCAGGATTTGTTGTTCCCAGAGCTAAATGATGAATCGTACCATAACCTTGATAAGCGTAAGCTTCTTTTTCACCAGCTTCTTGAAGAATCAAAGCTGCTCCATTTCCACCATTCGCCACTTCAAAAAGATGTAAATCAGCTTCTTGCCCAGCGTAACGGAAGCCAAAAACTGTTTCCAAAATGGTCCGAAGATTTTCGGCATTTTCAACTTTTACAAAAACAGGGCCAAGTCCAGTAATTCCATGTTCTTGCGGAACATTAGAAAGTTGCCAAGAACGTCCTTTTGAATCATCCCCACTATTATTTTGGTCAGAAATCAATTGATACAATTGACCATCAAAATCTTCAAACTCTAAGGTTTTTTGACCAAATTTACTAGAAATTTCGCCATGTTTAACATGGGCATTGTCAAAACGACGAGTCCAATAATCTAAGGACGCATCTGTCGGTACACGAAATGAAGCACGTTCAATATTATTAACTCCATGATTTCCTTTAGGAATATCTTTAAAATCAAAGAAAGTCATATCAGCTCCATGCCCATCTTCTTCTGTGAAAAAGAGGTGATAAGTTTCATAGTCATCTTGATTGACTGTTAATTTTGCTAAACGCAGACCCAAGATATTTGTGAAAAAATCATAGATTTTTTGAGCACTTGAGGTGATTGCTGTTACGTGGTGAACACCACCAAGAGTAAGATTTTCAGGTATTTTTGTTTCAATTTTTGTTAATTCAGCCATTTGTTTTCTCCTATTTAGTTACTTTGCACTGAAATTTTTTCAATACAAAATTATTTTGTTTCTGTAAGCCATTTTTTAGCGGCTAAAACTTCCTCTTGCGTCAATTGATGACCAAGTGAACTTTCATATATTTCAAGCTGACAGCCTGAATCTTCCAAATCACCTTTTAAATCACCAAAGTTTTTCTGAGGAACAATCATATCATTTGGTGCATAGCTTAGAAAGACATGCTTATCATCAAGTTGAACGGTCTGTTCAAAGTCTTCCAATTGCATCCCATGAAAGGCAATAATTTTATCAAAATTTATTTTTCCTCTAAGAAACATATTCAAAGCTACATTTGCACCATTTGAATAACCGATAGCTATCATTTTATGGACATCAAGGTCATGTTTTTCAGCCAACAAACTGACCTCATCCGTCAACCAGTCTGTTTCTTCATCTAAAGATTCAAGATCAAAATTTTCTTTAGTAAAACCACCTAAGCCCCGGAGTTTAAAATAACGATTGACTCCTTGCTCATTAATACGTCCACGAATTGACAAAATAGGATGTGAAGGGGCAATCATTTCAGCAATTTCTACTAATTGATGCTCATCTCCACCCGTGCTATGTAATAACAAAAGAGGTGCCAAATCTTTACGACCTGCCTTAAAAACATAATCTGTCATCTTTCCTCCTCCATTCACGATTTCAGATTCTTATTTACTAAGTTTGAAATACAAATCAGCAACATTTCCACTAAATTCTTCAACTTGTCCAGAAATTACAACTTCAAGAACTTTCGCTGAATCATCAATTGCCGGAATTTCACGATTTTGTAGTGTTACGAATTCATCTACACTAGCAAATTCTTTAGTCATTGTACGTCCATCAAGGGTTTTAAAAGTAACTTTCATTGTTCAATCCAACTTTCTCATTTATATGTTTACAATTGTAAACGAAAAGAATTTCATTGTCAAGGAATTTATTTTTAAAATACAAAAAAATCGGCAAATGCTTGCCGATTCTTGAAATCTATCTAATTTATTTGATGATTGTTACACTACAAGGTGCATGTTTAACCACGTAAACTGCTGTAGAGCCAAGCAACATTCGGTCAAGAGCGCCTTTTCCTGAAGAGCCCATCACAATCATATCAATTTCATGTTCTTTAGCGAAATCGACAATTTCATTTTTGGCCGAACCATCAACTCGAATTTCTTCAAACTTCACTTCATTATTGATAATTGCCAAAGCTTTGTCTAAAACTTCTTTAGCTTCATTATCTGCACTTTCTTCAAGTACGGGAACTGCTGGAACTACTGGAATAGCTGGTGCAGGAACCACAGGAACTGGGTTACCAGCTGCATAAATACTGTTTTTATCCGTCGCATGTAAAACGAATAATTGTGAGTTGTCTCTTTTAGCAAGGACAATAGCTTCTTTTAACGCTTCTTCTGCCTGCTCAGATCCATCAATTGCGACTAGGATTTTTTTATAATTTTTACTCATTGTAACCGTCCTCCTCACTACAATTTTACGTTATTTCAGAGAGCAAGTCCAATTAAACGCTGTACAATTTATTCTATAAACCATTTATAAAAAATCACTTTATTACTAAGAATGCTTCAAACTAGCATTATCACTCAATCATCAGGTCCTTATAGTTAGAATTGATTTATAGAAAAGGGATTCTAAAAATACAAAAACATTTTCTTTTTCATTTAAGTTTCATTTCAGCATTATAACGTATAATAGTTTCCATACTCCTAAATAAACTTTTTTCATAAATACTCCTAAAACTTCCGTTTACTCCGCGGAAGTTTTTTTAGCCTTTGATTTACTAAAGTGGTATAATTACTTTTAAAATCATGAAAACAAGATACAGACAAATTGAAAGGACTCTAAAGAGATGACACAAAAAATTGTTGCAATCACAGGTGCTTCAAATGGAATGGGATTTGAGGCAGCAGAACTTTTTGCCAAACGGGGTTGGAAAGTATACGCTGGGGCACGCCGCGTTGAAAAAATTCCACAATACGAGAACAACATCAAAGCACTAAAACTGGATGTTACTAGCTCTGAATCAAACCAAGCCTTTGTGAAAAAAATTTTAGATGAGGCAGGTCATATTGACGTCCTCATCAATAATGCAGGTTATGGCGAATACGGACCAGCCGAAGAAATCCCAATGGTTAAAATTCGCAATCAGTTTGAAACCAACTTCTTTGGTGCGGTTGAATTAACTCAACTTGTCTTACCAACAATGAGAGCTCAAAATTATGGACGAATTGTTAATATTTCATCAATTGGTGGAGATGTCTATATGCCACTTGGTGCTTATTATCACGCTACAAAAGCCGCCCTTCAACAATGGTCTGACGTTTTGGACCTCGAAGTTGCCCAATTTGGTATCCGTTCAGTTTGTGTTCAACCTGGTGGAACTCAGTCAAGCTGGGGAAATATTGCCCTAGAAAATTCTAAAAAGAATATGAGTTCAAACTCTGCTTACCAACCTTTGGTAAATTCTGTTGCTTCAGGACTTGACCGTTTTATGAAAAATAGTGCTAAAGCTTCTGATTTAGCTGAAGTTTTTTATAAAGCTGCGACAGAGATTAAACCGAGCCTTCGCTACCTCCACTCTTTCGGTGATAAATTCATGGTAAATGTTGCTCGTAAACATCCAAAAATCTTTCGTAAAGCTCTTCTTATTACAATGCGTTACTTTGAAAAGCACAATCAATAAAAATACAACCTTGAGTTGTATTTTTTTATTTCTACTTTTAAAAGTTCTATCAGCTCCATTAAAAAATCATATCGCTAGAATTTTCTGAATTTCTTATAATTATAATAAGTTTTATAGCTAAAGGAGAAAGCTATGGTTCAAGAATTGCTGACGAATAATCAACGAATGTGATTAACGACTATTTTTTATACTAACTAAAATTTTCAAAAATAGGAGAAAAAAACTATGACTAATCACAATTATAAATTCGACACTTTGCAAGTCCACGCAGGACAAGTCCCTGATCCTGTCACGGGTTCACGCGCCGTTCCGCTCTATCAAACAACTTCTTTCGTTTTTAACAATTCAGACCATGCCGAAGCTCGTTTTGCTTTACAAGATCCTGGATCTATTTATTCACGTTTAGGAAATCCAACCAACGATGTTTTTGAAGCACGCATCGCAGCTCTTGAAGGTGGAAGTGCAGCCCTTGGTGTTGGTTCTGGCTCAGCAGCTATTACTTATGCCATCTTGAATATCGCTACAGTCGGTGATAATATTGTTTCCGCAAGTACCCTTTATGGTGGAACCTACCACCTTTTTTCTGGGACTTTACCAAAATATGGAATTACAACTAAATTTGTCAATCCAGATGACCCGAAGAATTTTGAAGAGGCGTTTGATGAAAAAACCAAAGCTATTTATTATGAAACTTTGGGCAATCCGGGAAATAATGTGATTGATTATGATGCCATTGGTCAAATTGCTAAAAAACATGGAATTCCCGTTATTGTTGATGCAACGTTTACTACCCCTGTGACCTTTAAACCATTTGAACATGGTGCTAATGTAATTGTTCATTCAGCAACGAAATTCATTGGCGGTCACGGTACTTCTATTGGTGGAGTCATCGTTGATGGCGGAAACTTTGATTGGGCAAATGGTAAATTTCCTGATTTTACACAAGCTGATGAAAGCTACAATGGGATTAAATTTGCCGAATTGGGTGAAATTGCTTTTGTGACTCGGATTAGAGCTATTTTATTACGTGATACGGGTGCGGCTTTATCGCCTTTTCATTCTTGGCTTTTCTTACAGGGGCTAGAAACACTCTCACTCCGGGTAGAACGTCACATCTCCAATACTAAAAAGATTGTAGAATTTTTAGACAATCATCCTAAGGTGGAACTTGTTAACCATCCTCTGCTTGAAAGTAATTCCTATCATGCGCTCTATCAGAAATATTATCCAAAAGACGCTGGATCTATCTTTACCTTTGAACTCAAAGACAAAGATGAGAAAAAAGCGCGTGATTTGATTGATCATCTTGAAATTTTCTCACTTCTAGCCAACGTTGGAGATACCAAATCATTGGCCATTCATCCTGCTTCGACCACTCACCAGCAGCTGAATGCCGAAGAACTTGCTAGTGCAGGGATTTCCAAAGGAACCATTCGTTTATCGGTTGGTATTGAAGATGTAACTGACTTGATTGCTGATTTAGAGCAAGCATTAGAAAAAATATAAAAAAATGAGCGGTAACCAGCCGCTCATTCTTTTGTTTAGGAGTAAACTTTATGAAAAATTTTATTGGAATAAGTATATTATAGTCAACTTGACTTAAGTTTTACTAAAACTAGGCTAAAATAAAACTTGAATTCCTACTAATGTATTAAACATACAAAAAATTTTATCATTATATCTTCTAGCCTTGAATCAAAACTTAACAGTTTTTTTGATGACAAAAATTACAAAAAACTGTATAATCATGTTAAATATTTTACTTATCAAGGAGAAGCAATGCCATATACAGGTTATGGAAAAAACTTTAGGTTAATCCGCAAACAAAAAGGATTGCCTTTATCCTATTTTCAAAGAGTGGGTATCGACAAAATTGGATTGAGTCGTTTTGAACGTGGATTAAGCATGATGGGATTTGAAAAAGTTGATGTGATGTTGCAAGAAATGAATGTCAGTTTAGCAGAATATGAACTTGTAATTAATCATTTCGTTCCTGACTTTCAAGAAGAGTTTCTATTTGAAGTTGAGGAGGCAGATTTTGCTCAAGACGAAAAAAAATTAAAGTCACTCTATAAAGAGGCCAAAGAATCAGGCTTTTCTTATTTAGCTTTATCTGTAAAATCACGATTTGAGAAACTTACATTGTCGGAGATAAATTTTGTCGTTAAACTTTTAACAGAAGTAACTTCATGGGGCTATTTCGAGCTTTCTATCGCTTATTTTGTATTAGATAATTTGGATACTCTCACAATCCAGTCGTTAATGAGTAATTTTGAACAAAAGAATCAAAATTATTTTGGGATTTATAAATATCGTCGACGAATTTTCCAAATTTTTTATCGAGCTTTAGTCATTCTATCTTCACGTGGTGAAAAAAAGCTGAGTCAACAGATTTTGAAGATGATAGAAAAACCAAACCGAGCAGGAATTGACCTTTATCTTGAAGTCTTGCACAAAATGGCTATTGGATTTTATAATTATTCCTTTGTTGATGAAAATGAAGGTTTAGCAGAGATTAGAAATGGGCTCGCTATTTTTGACTTATTGGGTCAAGAGAAATTAAAAGATTTCTATGGTAAGCGAAACAAGCATTTTTTGAATAAAAACCTGTAATATTTCCGTAGTGATAACACTACGGCTTTTTTGTTGTTAGACTTGACTTTTGGATTATAATAAAAGTATGAAAAAACAAAAGCGAGAACTTTACGATCTCAAGTTACCCCCTCTCTCTGTCTAGTGAAATTTTCTCCCAATTTCATTGGACTTTGCTAAATCTTTAGCTAGAAATCGGAGAAAACGTTATGAAGACGAAAAAGAAACTAATCAAAATTCTAGGAGTTCTTTTTATGCTTGGTGGAACGTTCCTAGCTTCTAATCACATTAAAGCATTAGGAATGGATGCGCCTATTACAACAATTACCACTAAAATTTCATCTGTTAGAGTATACAATCGCTTTGTAGGTATTTCATCTCTTACCCCCTACTGGGCGAATGCTAACAGCTATACAATTTCTAGTGGCAGAACTTTATCAGCTTCAGGAAGTTCAAGCTATCAGGGAACCGGATTCACTTTATCTGCCTCAATTACAAAGAGCGTATCTGTTACTATTAGTGCCAACAAGTCCAAATTAAGTAAATTAGGAATTTGGGTAGATACTACACTAACCCGTTACAAGGTGGTACAATACATGTATGGCAGTCCAGTAAGAACTGCGTATAAAGTTACATCAGCTCCTTTTAACTATTATGTCAGAGTTTACTATAAATGAATGATTGAGAGGAATAAAAACATGAATAAAAATTATTTTATAGGAGCCTTAATTTTTTTAGCCCTAACCTTATTAATTTGGGGAATAGGAATTCCCGCCACGCTTATCTTTAATCAGTTGGGATATTCTTCAAATGTTTTCATAACATTTATCGAATTTAATGGAATTGGTTTTGTGGCTTTAGCTATTTCAATTATTTTATTCATTAAAAATAGCGATAAATAAAAAATGAGCGGTAACCAGCCGCTCATTCTTTTGTTTAGGAGTAAACTTTATGAAAAATTTTATTGGAATAAGTATATTATAGTCAACTTGACTTAAGTAATGCTAAAATTACGCTAAATTGAAACTAAACTTCGTCTTTTTGTAAGAACATGAATGAAAAACTTGTCAAGATTTATAAAAAAGTGGGCTTTATAAAGTCCAAGATTTATGATAAAATAAGGGCAGAATGCTTATTTTTGAGCACAAAAGTAGTCAAACTACTTTATCGAAAAATATTTGAGAATTTTTCTCATCAATAAAAAAGGAAAATACATGCTTACAGTATCTGATATTTCATTACAATTCTCTGACCGCAAGCTTTTTGACGAAGTAAACATCAAGTTTACACCGGGAAACTGTTACGGTTTAATCGGTGCCAATGGTGCTGGTAAATCAACTTTCTTGAAAATCTTGGACGGTGAAATTCAACCAACAACAGGTCACATCTCAATGGGGCCAAACGAACGCATGTCTGTTCTTCGTCAAAATCATTACGATTACGAAGATCAAACACCACTTGATGTCGTGATGATGGGGAATGAAAAACTTTTCGCCATTAATCAAGAAAAAAATGCCATTTACATGAACCCTGATGCGACAGATGATGACTTCATGAAAGCTGCCGAACTTGAGGCAGAATTTGGTGAAATGGGTGGTTATGAAGCCGAAGCTGACGCTGCTCGTCTTTTGCAAAACCTCGGCATTAAAGCTGAACAACATACAGATTTGATGGCCAATTTGACTTCTGGCGAACACGTTAAAGTCCTTCTTGCTAAAGCACTTTTTGGTAAACCTGATGTTCTTCTTCTTGACGAACCAACCAATGGACTTGATATTCAAGCGATTGCTTGGCTTGAAGAATTTTTGATTAATTTTGAAAATACCGTTATTGTTGTTTCCCATGACCGTCACTTCTTGAACAATGTTTGTACTTACATGGCTGACCTTGACTATGGTAAAATCAAACTTTACCCAGGGAACTATGATTTCTGGAAAGAGTCTTCTGAACTTGCTCTTCGCTTGCAAGGTGACCAAAACCGTAAAGCTGAAGAAAAAATTGCCGAGTTGAAAGAGTTTATTGCTCGTTTCTCTGCTAATGCGTCTAAATCAAAACAAGCAACATCACGTAAGAAAATGCTTGATAAAATTGAAGTTGAAGAATTCGTTCCTTCATCACGCAAATATCCATTTGTTGGTTTTGAACAAGAACGCGAAATCGGTAATGATTTACTTCGTGTAGAAAATCTTTCAGTTGCGATTGAAGGAGAAATGATTATCGAAAACATTTCATTCATCTTAAATCCTGGTGATAAGACCGTATTTATTGGTCAAAACGATATTCAACAAACAACGTTACTTCGTGCTTTAATGGATGATGTGGAAGATAATTGGACCGTAACTGGCGATATTAAATGGGGAGTTACATCTTCTCGTTCATATCTTCCAAAAGATAATACCAAAGATTTTGATACAAGTGACTCTATTCTTGACTGGTTGCGTCAATTTGTATTGACAAAAGAGGAAGACGATAATACTTACCTTCGCGGTTTCCTTGGACGTATGCTTTTCAAAGGTGAAGAATCTTTAAAAGCTGTCAATGTCCTCTCAGGGGGAGAAAAAGTTCGTGTCATGCTTTCTAAAATGATGCTTCAACGAGCTAATGTGCTTGTTCTTGATGACCCAACTAATCACTTGGATTTGGAATCTATTTCTGCACTTAATGATGGTTTGAAATCATTTAAAGGCTCAATCCTCTTTGCTTCACATGACCATGAATTCATTAATACTATTGCCAATCACATTGTTGTTCTTGGTAAATCTGGTGTCATTGACCGTATTGGTGAAACTTATGATGATTTCTTAGATAATGCAGAAGTACAAGAAAAAGTAAAAGCACTCTGGGCCGATTAAATTTATTATTATTTAGTTCGTTTACACTGTTGTGTAAACCAAGTTTACAGTTCTGTCAGTAAAATTTACTGACAGAATTCATTTTCATCCACTGTTAGCGCTAACAGTGGACTGGGGGGAGAAGTCATGAATCAAAATTTAAAACTTTTTGCGACAGATATGGACGGAACTTTTCTGCGCAATGACCATTCGTATAATCACAAAAAACTCGCTGAAATAATTAAAAAAATTCAAGATAGAAATCTTCTTTTTGCTGCTTCTTCTGGACGTTCTTTACTTGGTTTGATTGAAGTTTTTTCAGAATATAAAGATCAAATGGCTTTTGTTGCTGAGAATGGTGGAGTTGTTGCTTATAAAGGAGAAATTCTCTTTGCAAAAGATTTGACTGTTGCTCAAACTCAAGAATTAATTGATGACTTGCAAGAGATGCCGTTTAGTCCCAAAAATGATTATTTAATTTCTGGCCTTAAAGGTGCTTATTATCCTGAAGGTATTTCTAAAGAATACCTTACTCATGCAAAACTTTATTACCCTAACTGTCAACTTTACCATCGCTTAGATGAAATTGATGACAAATTGCTCAAGGTTACAACCAACTTCCCCGAAGACCACGTCCGTGACTGTGAGCAATGGATTACAGACAGACTCTCTTTCGTAAGGGCAACAACAACTGGTTTTACTAGTATTGACATCGTGCCAAATGGTATTTCTAAAGCTTCTGGTTTGGCACATTTGTTAGCACATTTTAACTGGCTCCCTGAAAATTTAGCTGTTTTTGGTGACCAAATGAATGATTTGGAAATGTTTGAATACGCTGGTTCTTCTTTTGCTGTCAGTAACGCAGCGCCTGAAATTCTTGAACTAGCTGATAAAGTCATTCTTTCTAATGACGAAGATGCTGTACTGGTTGAGATTGAAAATATTTTAAATGAAGAATAATTTTATTCAATAGATTTCCTATTGTGAAAAAAAGTGACTATCTGGTCACTTTTTTTGTTATAATTTTAATGAGAGATTATTTGATTTGGAGAAAATAAAAATATGAAAATTGCAATTGATGCAATGGGAGGAGATTTTGCTCCCGAAAATATTGTCAAAGGTGTAAACTTGGCAAAGAAAGAACTTTCTGATGTTACCTTCCAACTCTACGGAGATGGGGCAAAAATTCGTCAATTTTTAGACGATGAAACAAATATTGAGATTGTTGAAACAACTGAAATCATTGATTTTCATGATGATCCAGTTGCTGCCATTAAATCAAAAAAAGACAGCTCACTTGTCCGAGCTGTGACTGCTGTGAAAAAAGGAGAGGCTGATGCAGTCTTGTCTGCCGGATCAACTGGTGCACTTTTAACCGCCGGCTTACTTTTGGTTAAGAGAATTAAGCAAGTGTCACGTCCAGCCTTGATGTCAACCTTACCGACAGCTGATGGTCGCGGTTTTGATATGCTTGATTTGGGAGCAAATACTGAAAATACGGCCCACCACTTAGTTGATTTTGCCATTTTGGGTTCATATTACGCTGAAAATGTTCGCGGCATCAATAAACCACGTGTTGCTTTGATTTCTAATGGTGCCGAAGAATCTAAAGGTTCGCCAACTGTCAAAGAAGCGCATGAAATTTTGTCAGCTATGTCTGAAATCAACTTCATCGGAAATATTGAATCTCGTGATTTACTTTCAGGTGGGGCTGATGTTGTAGTAACCGATGGTTTCACGGGAAACGCCATTTTAAAAGCGATTGAAGGAACAGCAACTGTTCTCATGAAAGAAATAAAATCAGCCATCATGGCTGGTAGTGTCACCACTAAAATTGGTGGGGCTCTAATTAAAAAACCTTTGTCTGGACTTAAAGATTTGATGAGTACAGATGGAGCTGGTGGAGCTGCTTTTGTTGGTCTTAAAGCACCTGTTGTTAAAGCTCACGGAAATTCAAGTGAATTGGCGATTGCCTCTGCCTTGAAACAAATTCATAAAATGTTGGAATCAGATGTTTCTGGTAAATTAGTCGAACATTTTGAAAAAATGGACAAATAAAAAACTCGCGAAACCGAGTTTTTTTACTGACAGAATTGAGCTGTCAGTATTTTTTTATCTACCATTTATACTTCGTACCGAAATAGTTAAAGATAATCATATCAACAACTAAAATTAGTATCATAAAATTATAAGGAGACTCTTTTTTCAAAAAAATAGAATAAATAAACAAAATTACAAAGAGTGGAATAAAAATCCAAGCCCAAAAAACTTTTTTCTGATAAAACTTTTCGGGTAATGGTTTTCTCGATTCATTTTTGTCCTTAATGAAAAAAACTAAAACTAGTCCAATTATTAAAGCAGTAAAACTAGCATTTTGTATTGAATGACTGGGGATGAATTGCAAAATTAGACCAATTATTAAAAAATACTGCTCAACAACCAAAATGTATATTCTTTTTTTGTCATATTTTTCTCCTTATTTTACTGACAGCTTTCTTCAGTAAAATAAAATATCTAAAAATTACTTACAAACGTTTAACAGTATTGACATCTGCTCCTTTTGACTTTTCTTGGTGTTCTTTGAGCCATTTTTCACGTTCATCATCATCTAATTTAACGACAAAATAAATCATAACAAGTAATATCAAGATTCCTAAACCTAAAATTAGGACGGATAAAGTAAAGCTTGTCAGTAAAACCAATGAAAAGAGAACCGAACCAATTCCAATCAAAAGGAATTTTTTCTTAATGTTAGCAAGTCCAGTTGATAAATATTGGACAAAACTCATAAAGACAGTCAGGCCACTCAGAAAAACATAATTTCCACTCAAAAAGAGAGCTATTCCACAAACTGTCGTCAAAATAATTGCCCAAGTGGGGGTTCCAAAGCGATTATTTTTAGAAACAAACATAGGCACATCTTCATGAGCCTGAGCCAAACTGGCTAAAATTGTTGGTGTATTAAAAGTGGTCGCAACAATAACACCAAAAATTGAAAAACATATTCCGACAACAAAGAGCGGAATTCCAATGCTACCCACGATTTTACTAAAAGCTGTTGCCGCAGGCACAAGTGTTTTAGTCAGCTCTGGCCCCAATGCCCCAATGGTAATGGTTTGAATAATCAGATAAACAGCCAAACAGGTTAACATGACAAGGGACATCATTTTTGGTAAATTTTTTGCTGGATTTTTCATTTTTTCAGCATTCACCGGTAGAAATGAAAAGCCGGTGAAGAAAAAGAATACAGTACCGTAAGCTGACAGAAATCCTTTAAAGCCACCTAAATTTGCTGACGAAGCTGTCAGTAAATTTGGACTTGAAAAATTAAGACCACGTACCAACCATAGACAAGTAAAAATAAAAACAAGAACTAAGACAATTTTCACAAAAGAAGTCAGATTGTCTAAACCAGCAATAATTGAACTCCCAAAATAGGAAATAATTCCTAAGGCCAAAATAATAATGATGCCAATTAACCGACTATTAAGATTTGGAAGAATCATTTTCATTGCTGTCAGTAAAGCCGAAACCTCTGTAGCTAGTGTCACTGTACCTAGCAACCATGTCACCATTCCCACAATAAATCCTGGAAAACGCCCAAAAGTTTCTTTAGCATAAACAAAAGCTCCACCATTTTTTGAATAAATTTTACTCATGTTGGCATAAGCAAAAGCAATCACAAAAATTGATAAACCAGCACATAAAATAGCCAGTAAACTCCAAATTCCTGCATCTTCATAAATTTTGCCAGAAAGTAAGAAAATTCCTGAACCAATAATGGAATTCACACCCAACAGAAAAATGGCTGCCGGTGATAATAATTTATTTTCTTTCATTGAAACCTCACTTATTTTAATTAAGTTAAGACTTTGTTAAATTTATTGTTAGTTAAATTATATCAGAAAGGCCTCATTTTTAGTCATTATTTCACCAGTATATGCAAAAAAACTAAGCTATTCATCAATAACTTAGTTTTTCTTTTATTCTATAAAATAGACTAGCCTAAAGTCGCTTCAAGTTCAATATCAACTCCTGACAGAGCCTTAGATACTGGACAGCTTTCCTTTACTACTTTGGCAATTTCTTGAAAATCAGCTTCAGAAAGTTCTGGTACCACTGAACGATTAGTCAATTTAATTTTTGTAATCGCTGGACCATCTGCTGTTGCTTCAAAAGTAACATCTGCCGTTGTGTCAATAGAAGTTGCTACTAAGCCTTTTTGTCCTAAAACCATTGAGAATGCCATACTAAAACAGGCTGCATGAGCAGCTCCCAAAAGTTCTTCTGGTGTGGTAATATGAGCTTGACTTTCTGAACGTGCTTTGAAATTATAGGGAGTTTCTGTAAAAATTTGAGAACTTTCAGCAGAAATTGTGCCAAATCCGTTTTCTAAAGTGTCCTCCCAATGTGCTGATGCAGTAGAGATATTTTTCATTTTTTTCCTCCTTAATAGAACTGTGCAATTGCTTTATGAATTGAATACTTAAGTTGTATTTGTAATTCTCTCTTGTAATTTGAGTATATCTTTTTGCAATTGTGAATTCAAGCAAATTGATTTTCTACTTTTTAAAGTTTGACAGTTCATTACAAAAAGTGTAAAATTTAAAACAACAAGAAAGTAACTTTGATTTTGAAATCTTTAGGAAGTTGGTGGTTGTGCAAACCAACGTTTTCAGCAAAGTGAATGGGCTTGTGATTAACTAATAAATTTGATTTAAAAAAATAAAGAATCACGGCCGCTTCCGTTACAGAGCAACTTGTTTTTTGACAAGTTCTAAGAAAATCATTTGATTTTAAATTTACGGTGGCACCGCGCTCATAGCGCCCGTAGGACTTTTTATAGTTCTATGGGTGCTTTTTTTATTTTTTATTTAGTGTAAACCAGTTTACACTCTTCAATATTCAATCTAATCCAAACACACATAAGGAGAACAAAATGACAAAACCAACTATTTTAACTGGAGACCGTCCAACAGGAAAACTTCACATCGGCCACTATGTAGGCTCTTTGCAAAATCGTGTCAAAATGCAAAATGAAGATAAATACAATATGTTTGTCTTTTTAGCTGACCAACAAGCTTTAACTGACCATGCAAAAGAACCTGAACTCATTCGTCAATCTGTCGGTGATGTTGCCCTTGACTACTTAGCAGCAGGACTTGACCCTGAAAAATCAACCATTTTCATTCAAAGTCAAATTCCTGAACTGGCTGAACTTTCAATGTATTATATGAATTTAGTTTCACTTGCCCGCCTTGAACGCAATCCTACTGTAAAAACAGAGATTGCACAAAAAGCTTTTGGTGAATCAATCCCTGCCGGCTTTTTAGTGTATCCAGTTTCTCAAGCTGCTGATATTACTGCTTTTAAAGCCACTCATGTTCCAGTCGGAAATGATCAAAAACCAATGATTGAACAAACACGAGAAATTGTTCGCTCATTTAATAATGCTTATCACACAGATGTTTTAGTTGAACCAGAAGGAATTTACCCTGAAAATGAAGCTGCTGGTCGTTTACCTGGACTTGACGGAAATGCCAAAATGTCTAAATCTCTTGGAAACGGAATTTTCCTTGCTGATGACATGGACACACTCAAGAAAAAAGTGATGTCAATGTATACTGACCCCGACCATATCAAAGTTGAAGATCCTGGTAAAATTGAAGGAAACATGGTTTTCCATTATCTTGACGTTTTTGGTAAAGCTGAAGATGCAGAGCAAATTGCTGAAATGAAAGCCCAATATCAAGCGGGTGGTCTTGGTGATGTGAAAACAAAACGTTTCCTTCTTGATGTTCTTGACCGCGAACTTTCACCAATCCGTGAACGCCGTATTGAGTTTGCACAAAATATGGACTACGTTTACGATATGCTTAAAGCAGGCTCACTTAAGGCCCAAGCTGTAGCCAGTCAAACTCTTGATGAAGTTAAGTCTGCAATGGGAATCAACTATTTCAAATAATTCATTTTCAAATTTTACTTCCTTAGCCTTACTAATCTTGAGGATTTACCAATTTACACTATTTGGTTTTAGTTGACACTGGTGTAAACTCAAGTCATTTATTTTGGAGATTTAACTTGATTGATTTAAAGAAAATTAAAAGATTTGCTCAAGAAATTCATGATAAAAATAATGATGGACATGGCTTTGACCATATTGAACGGGTCGTTGCTCTTGCTCAAAAAATTTTACTGACAGAGCCGTCAGCAAATCAAGAACTTGTTCTAGCAACTTGTTATTTACATGATACTTATGATGAAAAATTAACAGATGATGTTCCTAAACAAAAAGCTAAAGTTGCGCAATTTTTAAATGAGCTTAAAATTGATAAAAAGCTCATTGATGAACTTTTTATGATTATTGACAACATGAGTTTTTCAAGTAATTTAATTGAGAGAAAAACACTCTCTTTGAATGGACAAATTGCGCAAGATGCTGACCGCCTTGATGCAATGGGAGCTTGGGGAATTGTAAGGACACTTGAATATGGTTGGGCAAAAAATCGAGTCTTTTATGACCCAAATCTGCCACCTTTAGATTACAATTCTAAAGAAGACTATCATAGTCAAAAAAAATAACTCCACACTCAATCATTTTTATGAAAAATTATTTTTGTTAAAAGATTTATTAAATACAACCGAAGGAAAAAGACTAGGCGAAAAGCGTGATAAAATAATGCACCTTTTTGTCAGCCAAATCGAAGAAGAATACAAGGAAACTCATCTTTAATTTTTACTGACAGACCCTATCAGTGCTTATTTTATGGCCTTGTCAGTAAAAATCATTCCCAAATCGAAAGGAAGTGACTAATGTCTGGCGTCACAAAAATAGTTTTTAAACTTCATAATTTTCTTGACAGAAATAAAATCAAAAACAATTTGAAATTCAAGCCAAGCCTCACTTCTAAAACATTGGTTTTTGCTCATCGTGGTTCTAAATCCAACTGTCCAGAAAATACATTGGCCGCTTTTCATGAAGCTGTTCGTGTCCATGCTGACGGAATTGAGCTTGATGTCCACTTATCACTCGATAATGAATTAATTGTTATTCACGATGAGAAAATTGACCGGACAACAAATGGTAAAGGTCTTGTCAAAAATATGAATGCTATAGATTTAAAGAAATTTGATGCTGGTTCTTGGTTCAATCCAAAATTTACTGACGAAAAAATTCCAACTTTGTCAGAGGTTTTAAAATTACTGACAGACCTATCATTTACTGGTTATTTAAATATCGAAATTAAAACTGATAAATTTGACTATCCCGGAATTGAAAAAAAGCTCTCAGACTTAATGACAGAAACTAAATGGCCTTTTAGCTATATTTATAGTTCGTTTAATTTCGATTCATTAAAAAAAATACACACTTTTGATTCAAAGGCTGAAGTTAATTATCTGACGAAAAATCTTTTGACCCTAAAAAGTCATTATAAAGGCAGCTCAACAGATTTTATTTCAGGAATTCATCCCCGAAGAACCTACGCCTTCAAGCACCCACTTCTTCTCAAAAGTTCAAAAAGACCTCTTCGTCTTTGGACAGTTAATCAAGAAACAGAAATACGACAAGCTTTTCAACAACATGTAGCTGGAATCATCACCGATTTTCCGGAACGTGCCCTCGAAATTCGTCGAGAAATCCAAGACCAGTCAAAATAGACTGGTCTTTTTTCATCTATCACAAATGATATCTATTTCACAATATTTTGAGGTGAAAATCACATAGTACAGTAATTGTAAGCGTAAAGCATTTCTCTTTACATTTTGTTTCACAAAGGGTATAATTAAATCGTGCGTGTTATTTTGTCAAACTTGTTTGACAAAATAAGCACAAGGATTTGGAAGGGATGCATAAACATGCAATTTATTAACTATCTAGGTCAAGACGCTTACACAAATATCGCGATGGACAGCTGGCTACTTTATCACCTAAAACCAACTGAGCCTGTTTTTGCTTTATGGCAAAATAAACGTGCAGTTATTGTGGGGCGCAACCAAAACACTTTTGCTGAAGTGAATCAAGACTACATTGACAGTCATGATGTTCAAGTTGTTCGTCGAGTATCTGGCGGTGGTGCAGTTTATCATGATGAAGGAAACATCTGTTTCACATTTTTTGTTCCTGTCGAAAATTCTGGCTCTGTCAACTTTAAAAAATTTGTTCAACCGATGTATGAAGCACTCCATGCTGTTGGAATCAAAGCTGAAATCACTGGACGCAATGACCTTGAAGTTGAGGGTAAAAAGATTTCGGGAAATGCCCAACGCTATGCTGGAGGTTATTTGATGCATCACGGAACCCTCCTTTGGGACACTGATGTTGAAGCAATGATTCGTTCTCTCAATGTTTCTGATGAAAAATTTGTCAGTAAAGCGGCTAAATCAGTTCGCGCTCGTGTGGGAAATATCAAAGATTTTGCCCCTGAGGACTTAACCTTAGATAGTTTTATTGACGCATTAAAATACTATCTCACAGACGAAGGAAAAGATGGTGAATTAGTTTTAACTGATGACCAACTTAGCTCAATCAAAAAAATACGGGATGAGCAATTTGCAACTTGGGATTGGAATTATGGCGAATCACCAAAATTCTCCTTCCAAAATCACGCTAAATTTACTGGCGGAGCCATTGATATTCAAGTCAATGTTGAAAATGGTAAAATCACTGAAATTAATTTCCAAGGAGATTTCTTAGGCGTTCGAGATTGGCGAGATATCAAAGAGCAATTTATTGGTCTTGAATTTGAACCTTCAGCAATTCTTGAAGTCCTTGAAACAAATAAAGAAGGACAATATTTTGGAACAATTCAAAATACTGAACTTTCTGAAATGTTCAAAGCTGACTATCGAACAGATTAAGTTATTTCACAAGCATAACCTTAGGAAATTTCTCCAAAAAATGATAAATTTCTAATTATAGACACATAAAATAGAAAGGGAATCTATTATGTCAAATTCAGAACAAATCTTAGATTTCAAAGCGCAGCTAGAACTGCAAGACACTACATTTCCAATGCTTCAAATTCTTAACGAAGAAGGAAAAATTGTTGACGAAGATGGTCTTAAACGTGCAGGACTTTCTGATGAAAAACTCGTTGAACTCTTTAAAAGTATGCTTTTTGCACGTCAAGTTGACATTCGTTCAATGAAATTAGCTAAACAAGGACGTATGGGATTCTTTGGACCTCACGCTGGTCAAGAAGCTTCTCAAATGGCCTCATCATTCGCTTTCACTGACGAAGACTGGCTCTTCCCAGGTTACCGTGACTTGCCACAAATTTACGCAAAAGGTTGGCCAATTTGGAAAGGTCTTCTTTGGTCTCGTGGACATCAACTTGGTAATGAGTACACTACCGATGATGGTAAACCTGTAAACTCATGGTTCCCACAAATTATCATTGGTGCTCAATACGTTGAAGCTGCTGGTGTCGCGCTCGGACTCAAAAAACGTAAAAAAGATGCTGTAGCTTTCGTTTACACTGGTGATGGTGGTTCTTCACAAGGTGATACTTATGAAGGAATTAACTTTGCTGGAGCTTATAAAGCCCCACTTGTTGCCTTTATCCAAAATAACGGCTATGCAATTTCGACACCTCGTAGTCTCCAAAGTGCCGCTCCTCATTTAGCTGCTAAAGGTTGGGCCGCAGGTGCTCCTTCGATCGTAGTTGATGGAATGGACGCGATTGCTATGTATCTTGCTTCTAAAGAAGCTCGTGCTTGGGCAGTAGCTGGAAATGGTCCAGTTGTTATTGAAGCAATTACAAACCGTTTAGAACCACACTCAACAGCTGGTGATGACCCACTTCGCTATCGTACTAAAGAAGACATTGAAGCTTGGTGGAAAAAAGAACCTCTCGTTCGTATGCGTAATTTCCTGACTGAAAAAGGACTTTGGGATACAGAGAAAGAGGAAGCTTATATTGCTGAACTTGATGCAGGTATTGATGCCGACATTAAGAAAGCCAACAATGTTGAAAAACAAAAAATTTCTAGCTTCATTAAAAATACACTTGAAGTGCCAAGCCAAGCAATGGCAGAACAAATTGCAAAATTTGAAAGCGAGGGCAAATAAGAATGGCAGTAAAAACTTATATTGCAGCAATTACAGAAGCGCTTGATTTGGCGCTTGAAAAAGATAAAGATGCACTCATTTTTGGTGAAGACGTTGGACAAAATGGTGGGGTTTTCCGTGCTACTGATGGTCTGCAAGCAAAATATGGAGAAGAACGTGTTTTCAATACTCCACTTGCTGAATCAGGAATTGGTGGAATGGCAATTGGTCTTGCAACACAAGGTTTCCACCCAATTATGGAAATCCAATTCGGAACCTTTATCTTTGAAGTTTTCGACTCAATTGCTGGACAAATGAGCCGGACACGTTACCGTTTTAATAACACACGTTCAAATAATATTGTCGTGCGTACACCTTATGGAATCGGAACTAAAACGCCTGAAATGCACGCGGATTCAATTGAAGGGCTATTTTCACAAATCCCCGGAATTCGTGTTGTAATGCCTTCAAATCCAGCTGATGCTAAAGGATTATTGCTGGCTTCAATTGAAAATAACGACCCTGTTATTTTCCTTGAAAACCTTCACCTTTATCGCTCACTTAAAGGTGAAGTTCCTGAAGGTTACTATACTACACCACTTGATACTGCTGCAGTCGCTAAAGAAGGATCTGATGTTTCAATCATTGCTTATGGTGGAACAGTTCCACTTGCTCTTAAAGCTGCTGAACAACTCGAAAAAGATGGAATTAAAGCTGAAGTCCTTGACCTCAGAACAGTTGCTCCTCTTGATATTGAGTCAATTGGTAAAACAGTTGAAAAAACTGGGCGTGTGGTCGTTGTTCAAGAAGCTCAACGTACAGCCGGTATCGCAGCGAATGTCATGGCCGAAATTTCAGAACGTTTTGTTTTGAACCTTAAAGCGCCAATTGGACGTGTTAGTGGTCCTGACTCAATTTTCCCATTTGCACAAGCAGAAAATGACTGGGCAGTTAAAGCTGAAGATATTGTGAATAAAGTTAAAGAGGTGGTTGACTATGACTGAGATTTTTAAAATGCCTGATATTGGCGAAGGAATGCACGAAGGAGACATTGCCAACTGGTTAGTTAAAGTTGGAGATGTTGTTAAAGAAGATGACCCAATTGCTGAAGTACAAAATGATAAACTTATGCAAGAAATTCTCTCTCCTTATTCTGGTACCGTAACAAAACTTTTCGTTGAAGCTGGAACAACCGTAGAAGTTGATTCTCCTTTGGTTGAGTTTGATGGTGACGGTTCAGGCTCTTCTGCAGCTGCTCCTACTCCTCAAGAAACAGCTGGTTCTGATACTGCTACAACTGATGCACCTTCTGGAGAAGCTCAAATCTTCACGATGCCTGATATTGGTGAAGGAATGCATGAAGGAGATATCGCCAACTGGTTAGTTAAAGTTGGAGATGAAATTAAAGAAGATGATCCTGTTGCAGAGGTTCAAAATGATAAACTCATGCAAGAAATTCTTTCTCCATATTCTGGAAAAGTCACTAAACTTTTCGTTGAAGCTGGAACGACTGTAGAAGTTGGGGCTCCTTTAATTGAATACAATGGAAATGGGGCTGCTCCAGCAGCTGCTAGTCCTGCTCCAGTCGCAGAAGCACCTAAAGCAGTTAGTCCTGCAAGTCCTGCAAATGCTCCATTGACTAAAACAACTTCTACTGGTCACATTCTTGCGATGCCTTCTGTTCGTCATTATGCACGCAAGGCTGGTATTGATTTAAGTCAAGTTCCTGCAACTGGTCGTCACGGTCACACAACGTTGGCCGATGTTAAAGCTTTTGAATCTGGCAGTGTCGCTCCTATCGCTCAAACAACACCAGAAGCCGCTCCAGCACCTAAGGCTGATAAACCAGCTGCTCCTGTTGCTGAAAAAGCGCCAAGCGTTAAAGCAGGAGCTGGTGATCGACGTGAAGCAATGAATCCAACTCGTAAAGTTGTTTCTAAAGTTATGACTGCTCAACATACACACATTCCACCAGTAACAAACTTTGACCAAGTTGAAGTTTCTAAACTCGTGAAACATCGTGCTGTCTTTAAAGAAATTGCTGCAAAACAAGATATTAAATTAACCTATCTTGCTTATGTTGCTAAAGCTTTGGCTACTACTGCTCATAAATTCCCAGATATCAATGCTTCTGTTGACTATGAAAAACAAGAAATTGTTTATCACGAACATGTCAACCTTGGAATCGCTGTAAATGCTCCAACTGGTTTGTACGTTCCAGTGATTCATGAAGCTGAAACTAAATCAATTCTTGAGATTGCTAAAGAAATCGCTGAATTAGCTACTGCTACACGAGAAGGAACACTTAAACCTCAACAAATGCAAGGTTCAACAATTACAATTTCAAATATTGGATCTGCTCGTGGTTCTTGGTTTACACCAATCATTAATGGTTCTGATGTCGTAATTTTAGGACTGGGTTCAATCGTTAAAGAACCAATTGTTAATGGTGAAGGCGAAATTGTTGTCGGACAAAACATGAAATTGTCTATGACTTATGATCACCGTTTGATTGATGGAATGTTGGGTCAAACATCACTTAACTACTTGAAATCTCTATTGGCTGACCCTGAGTTCATGCTTATGGAAATCTAATAGGCTGTAATAAATGGTGCTAAAGCATCTATTTATTACAGGCGTGTCTCCTAGAGGATACTCGCTAATTGTCTTATTAGTAAAGGAACGAAAAAATATTTTTTTCGTTTCTTTCTGTCATAGATTTAAAAAACTAGTTTACAGTATTGTAAATTCAAGTTGACACTAATGTTTACAAGAAAGAGGATATATTATGGTTGTTGGTGCACAAGCAACAGAAGTTGATTTGGTTGTTATTGGTTCAGGCCCTGGTGGTTATGTTGCAGCCATCCGTGCGGCTGAACTTGGTAAAAAAGTTACAATTATTGAAAAAGATAATGTTGGTGGGGTTTGTTTAAATATTGGTTGTATCCCATCAAAAGCATTGATTAATATTGGTCATCATTACCAAGAATCTTTGGAGGAAGAAAAAGGAGAAAATCCTTTTGGTCTTTCTGTCGGAAATGTTAAATTAAACTGGGAATCTGCCCAAAAATGGAAACAAGATAAAGTTGTCAACCAGTTGACAGGTGGCGTTAAAATGCTACTTAAAAAACACAAAGTTGACGTGATTCAAGGAACTGCAGAATTTATTGATAACAATACAATAAATGTTGAACAAGAAGATGGGTTCCTACTTTTGCAATTTAATGATGTGATTATCTCAACTGGTTCACGTCCTATCGAAATTCCTTCTTTCCCATTTGGTGGTCGCATTATTGACTCTACTGGTGCTTTGTCACTTCCAGAAGTTCCTAAACATTTGATTATTGTTGGGGGAGGAGTTATTGGTTCTGAGCTTGGTGGAGCATACCGTATGCTCGGTTCTAAGATTACAATTGTTGAAGGTTTGGACCACATTTTAAACGGGTTTGATAAAGAAATGTCTGATATCATTGCTAATCGCGTTAAATCTGCTGGTTCTGAAATCTTTACTTCAGCAATGGCTAAATCAGCTACTCAAACTGATAAAGATGTAACTTTGACTTTTGAGGTTGACGGAAAAGAACAAACGGTGACTGGTGATTACTTACTCGTTTCTGTTGGACGTCGTCCAAATACTGATTTAATCGGCTTGAACAACACTGATGTTAAATTGACTGACCGTGGTTTGATTGAAGTTGACGATTCTTATGCAACTAATGTTCCTCACATTTATGCAATCGGTGATGTGGTTCCTGGTCCAATGCTCGCTCACAAAGCTTCTTTCCAAGCTAAAGTTGCTGCTGCTGCGATTGCTGGAGCTGAGGACGACGTGGACTTACACGTTGCTTTGCCTGCTGTAGCTTATACAACAACTGAATTGGCAACAGTTGGAGAAACGCCTGAATCAGTTAAAGACCGTAAAGATGTTAAAATTTCTAAGTTCCCATTTGCTGCAAATGGCCGTGCCATTTCAATGAATGATACGACTGGTTTCTTACGTTTGATTACTGAAACTAAAGAAGGGGCCTTAATCGGTGCCCAAATCGTTGGCCCTGGTGCATCTGACTTGATTTCTGGTTTATCACTAGCGATTGAAAATGGATTGACTTCTAAAGACATTTCATTGACTATCCAACCTCACCCAACACTTGGTGAAGCGATTATGGATACAGCTGAATTGGCTGATGGCTTACCAATTCACGTTTAATAAAATTAAAAATCACTGACGGATTTGTCAGTGATTTTTTCTATGGATAAATTTACTAACGGAAAATCTGTCAGTAAATTTTTGTAAGTGTGATATCAGATTTACCAAGTTCAAAACATGAAACTTGTTGCTTTGAAGTAATAAAATTTGGTGAATTCTCATAATCTCCTGCAACTTTGGCTAATGACAAATTTTTCATTTCGCGAATTTCACGAAAAACTCTTCCCCATGATTTTGAGTCCATAAATTATCCTCATTTTTTACTGACAGAAATATTTAGAGGTTTCTGTCAGTAATTTTAAGTTTTCCACTGTGGATAAATTTACTGACAGAACTTCTAGCGACTTATCCACAGATTTATTTCATAATATCTGCCCAACCAGACATTCCGTCCAAGAATTTTTTGGATTTGAGATGAATTCCGACATATTCATCATAAAGCCCATCAATAAATTGACGAATTTTTAGTTTCATATCTGCTTTTATCGAGATTTTTTTGAGTTCATCTAAAGATATTTCTTGAAAAAGATTGACCAAATAAATCACATTTGGGTCAAGATGACTCCGTCGTAAATCTTCATCAAAATGTTGGGGACAAAGGCAGCCACTAAATTTATAAGAAAAATCAAAGGGTCCAACGGTTTTATGACAAAATGCACATTCTGAGAAGTTCAAAGAAATCCCAAAACGATGAAGAACTTGTAATTCAAAAATGTTAGTCACGACTTCCATATCAAATCCTTGATCTAAAAGCTCTAAACTTCGCTTTAGAAATCCATAAAGCCCTGGGTCGTATTGATTATCAGAAATGGCCGCATCAGCCAAACTTATGATATAAGAAGCATGAGCATTGATGAAAATATCTGAACTAATATTTTTATAAACGACCACTTCACTGACATCCTCGATAAAAGAAAATCCCCCGTCATTAATCGTTGCCGTCAATTTTCCATCAGTAAAAGCTTGTAAGGAACTAGCATAGGGGGATTTTCCAAAATTTTTGACAAAAAACATTCGTTTACCAAAAGACTCTGTAAAAATCTTGACCAATTTATCTTTTTCTTTGTAATTACGACTGTAAAGCACTAGACCTTGAGTTTCGGCATCACGCATGATTTTCTCCTTTCGATATTTTATTTCATTATATCAAAAAAATCACTGACAACTCTTCTAACTGTTATCAATGATTTTTAATTTTACTGACCGATTGCTCAACCGCGTTTTTTAGTCACATAATCCGTCAATCTTGCCATTGCTTGCTCAATCACATCCATTGAAGCCGCATAAGATAAGCGGACAAATCCCTCACCGTACTGACCAAAAGCGATACCAGGAATAATGGCAACTGCATTTTCTTTTGCAAAATCCACAGCAAATTTGAATGAATCTTGTTCTAAATCAGCTGGAATTTTTGCAAAAATGTAGAAAGCTCCATCTGGTTCAATAATTTTGAAACCAAGGTCTGACATCTTTTCAATAATATAATCACGACGTTTAAGATATTCTTTTTTCATCGGAAGAGCATCATCAGCACCATTTTTCAAAGCTTCAATCGCTGCAAACTGTGACTGAGTTGAAGCCGAAGTCACCAAATATTGGTGAGTCTTAATAATCTGTGCCACTAATTCACGCGCTGCAAAGATTAATCCAATCCGCCAACCAGTCATCGCATGCGATTTTGATAAACCATTAAGTACGATTGTTTGCTCAGGTGCATATTCAGCAATTGACACATGCGGTTGGTCAGTATAATTTAGTTCAGAATAAACTTCATCAGCAATCACAAATACTTCATGCTTTTTCAAAACTTCAGCTAAAGCCTTAATTTGCCCCCGATTATAAGTTACCCCTGTAGGATTTGCTGGATAATTCAAAATAACGGCCTTAACTTTTCCCTCACGCTCGACAATCGCTTGTTCAAGCATCTCAGGCGTAAGAACAAAATCATTAGCTCTTGTATCAATTTCAACCAAAGAACCGCCAGCAAGCGTAATTAATGGCTCATAACCAGGATATGCAGGCGCGGGAATCAAAACTTCATCACCAGCAACCAAAATTGATAACAAAACACTAGAAATGGCTTCCGTTACTCCAACAGTAACTAAAATTTCATCTTCTGCTGCATAAGATAAACCATATTTTTTATTCATAAATTCACTAGCTGCCTGACGTAGTTCTAGTAAACCAGCCATTCCAGTATAATGACTTTGATTATTTTCAATCGCCGCAATCCCTGCTTGTTTAACATGCTCAGGCGTATAAAAATCAGGTTCTCCCAAAGTCAACTTAATAATATCAGGAATAGATGAAACCTGTTGGTCAAACTGACGAATCAATGAAATTTCAATTTTATCTAAATTAGGGTTAAATTTTTTTAATAAATCCATAAAACATCCTCTACTTACATCCTGTTCTACTGACAGAAATCTTTTGACAATATTATACACTATTTTCAGACTATTTACTTTACTGACAGATTTCTGTCAGTAAAAAAAGCACTCTAAACTTTTAAAAATTTAGAGTGCTTTTACTATTTATGGCTCGGCAGGGGCTCGAACCCTGGACCCATAGATTAAGAGTCTACTGCTCTACCAACTGAGCTACCGGGCCAACTTATAAAAAGTTGAATATTTTGTGACCACTTCTAGAATTCTAAAATTCTGTGGTAGTAATGATAAATTGCTTCGCAATTTTTCTATCCGCAACCTTGAAGCAGTGCTTCAAGCCAACTGAGCTACCGGGCCAACTTACTAGCTTATTATACCGATTTATAGACCAAAATGCAAGAATTTTTATTATTTAAGTCTTAAATATAGAGTTACTAACAAAGAGTTTTAAACAAAATTGTTACTTAGTTAAAGGCTTCTGAGTAGTGAATTACTCCTGATTTTCCTTCTAAGCCACCGTCAGTTAATTCTTTAATCATAAAGTTCTCATCAGGAACTTCAAAAGGTGCTTTGATTTGATATTGACTTGCTGGTACATAACCAAACTTAGGATAATAAGTTTCATGACCTAAAATACTAATAAACGGATAATCCAAAATTTTTGCTCTTTTTTCAAGTTCCAATAATACTGCTGCCCCAATTCCTTTACCTTGGTAAGTAGTTAAAACATCAAGAGGAGCTAAGACCAAACCTTTGAATTTTTGTGAGTCACTTACTATCTCTACCTCACTCAAAAGACCGTGACCAACGATTTTACCATCTTCAAAAGCAACAATTTCCAAATCTTTGATATAACCTTCTTCATTACGAATTTTATCAACAAGTTCAGCCTCATTACCATAACCATGTTCTGACTGACTAAAAGATTCACGAATAAGTTCAGTAACTTCTTTATAGTTTTCCAAATTTATTGTTTTAATTATCATTATCTTCCTCTCCTAATAAAATCTCTATCATCATTTTAGCAGTTATTCTTCTATTTTTCATTAGATATTAGTAAAAAATTTATTTTCTGGTTTTTTAATTACAAGAAATTTACCTAATCTTGATTTCATTTCGATTCCGATAATTATTTGATATGATTACTCATCTCTGTTATCATAGAATATTGTGATAAAAAATTAAAGGAATTATTATGATTAAACAATTTTTAGGTATTATTAACTCAGAATTCAAAGACTACAACCGACGAAAATTCTTACAAGATTTGATGGCAGGAATTACTGTAGCCGCCGTTGCCCTCCCTCTAGCCCTTGCCTTCGGTGTATCAAGTGGTACAACAGCCGCAGCCGGACTTATAACAGCCATTGTTGCAGGTATAATTATTAGCTCACTTTCTGGAGCTTTCTATCAAATTTCTGGTCCAACAGGAGCAATGGCGGCTATTTTAATTTCACTCATTGGTAAATACGGAATGAATGGAATATTTATTGCTACTTTTATGGCAGGAATCTTTCTATTACTCGCTGGTATTTTCCGTTTAGGAAATTTAATTTCACTTATTCCCTCACCAGTAATAACAGGTTTTACTTCTGGTATTGCCATCATCATTGCCAGCGGACAAATTAAAAACTTTTTCGGAATAGAACATTTTACAGGTTCTTTTTTTGATTTAATGAAATTTATCTCTGGCTTACACATTGATTATCCTTCAACAATGATTGGACTTTTAACAATCTTATTAATGATTTTCTATCCTAAATCATGGAGTAAAAAATTCCCAGCTTCGTTGTTGGCTATCCTTCTGTCAACTTTAGCAGTCCTTGCTCTAAAACTAGATATTCCTTTAGTAGGAAAAATTCCAACCACCCTTATTCCCCAAGCTCATCTACGTTTGACTGAATTGAATCTTCAAGACATGAAAACTCTACTTATCCCAGCCATAAGCATTACCGTACTTGGAATGACCGAAAGTCTCCTTTGTGGTGCCTCAGCAGGCCGTGCAACCAATCACCCAATGGACAATAACCAAGAACTCGTTGCTCAAGGAATCGGAAATATTTTCATTCCCTTTTTCGGAGGAATTCCAGCAACAGCCGCAATTGCTCGAACAAGTGTAGCTATAAAAGCAGGTGCTCAAACTCGCTTAACTGGTGTTATTCACGCCCTTATTCTTCTTCTCTCAATGTTTCTATTTGCACCATTTATGACTCATATTCCACTAAGTGCCCTTGCTGGTGTTCTTATCATGACCGCCGTAAGAATGAACGAGTGGGAAGCCATTCGTTTCTTATTCAAAAATAAATTAAAAAGTGGAATCATCGAATTTTTTGTAACGATGATTATCACTGTTATTTTCGATTTAAGTACTGCAATATTAGCAGGAATCATTGTTGGTTTCTTACTCTTTATCGTAAAAATTTCCCAAATTGAGATTAATAGTTCACAAATTGAACCCGAACGAATCAGTCAAAATCATCATGAAGTATTTACTGACTGGACAGTTATTTATATTTCTGGCCCGCTCTTCTTTTTAAATAGTAGCAAGTTAAAACAAGCAATTGATGAACTTCCAGCAAATACTAATGTTGTTCTTTCTCTAAGAGGTGTACCAATGATTGACGTCACTTCTATAAAACTATTGATTGATATTTACAGTATTTTTCATAAGGAAGAACGCCAAATCGTCTTCGCCTCAATGAACCCTAAATTAAAAGAATCATTTAAGAGAACTGGACTTATTAGCATGGTTGGTGAAGAAGCCATTTACCCAAGTGTCAATGAATTCCTTTTAGATTTAGTTGATAAAAATAAATAAAAAATAGGCCAATAATTGGTCTATTTTTTATTTATAAACTCCTAAAAGAAATTTGAGAAAGAACTCAAATAGATGAGCTTTTATCTAGAATATCCACCATTAATAAATGTAATATCTTCAGTATCGTTGTAAGTACTATAAGCCTTGACCAAGGCTACAATCCAATCAACAAAAGACCAAATTCCAAAAGTAGCCCAGTTGAATAACAATTTACAAATTCCCACTCCAATTTGTCCTCGCATAAAACGGTCAACCCCAAATCCCCCAAATAGAAAACTTCCTAACCATACAAACAAATGTTTGTTAACTGTTTTCGTTGTCATAATAACAATACTCCTATCAGCTTTTTACGTGGCTCAGTACCTGCACGTTATTTTAAGTTGTTAAATAAAATCAACTTTATTCAACAACTTTTTTTAAAGTAAAATTAACAAAATCTTGCCCTCGCAAGTGTACACAGTTCTTTTTTGTTTCTTTATAGCCCATTTTTTCAAAGAAGGGTTTAGCAGTAATAGATGAATTAACCATAAAGCTAGTATAATTCGAGCTTTTTTCTAAATCATTTAGAAGTTTTTGCCCTACTCCCTGCCTTTGATAATCTGCACTGACATAAAATAAATCAATATATCCTTTATCATCAATGTTACCAAATCCTACTATCTGCTCATGATTAGAAATGACTCTGGCGTAGGTTTTGCCAAGATTATCATCAAATAACTTTGTGTCAACGTCAACCCAAGCTTTAATCTGTTCCAAAGTATAATCAGAAATATTTACTTCAAAAATAGTGTTTTTAAACAGATTAATAACTTCATCTAAATCTTTTGTTTCATAATTTCTAATCAGCATAAATCTTTACTCCTTTTAGATTCATATCCTTTTACAAACAAAAAACTCATAGAAGTTAAACTATGGGCTTTCAAAATCGAAAGATAGTTTGAAGTACATATCTAGGTACAAACAAAGTTAGACTGACCTTTTATTATTCGTGTAAGGTCTACACATTTGAGGTATCTTTATTCTACAAAAATTATCCAACGAATAAATTAACAAAAATTGTTAACAAATGAATGCAAAAACAAATCTAAAGCTCTAAAGCCGTTCTATTTAAATATATAGTCCCGTAGCCTAGATTTATTATTGATTTGCCTAATTTTTGATACACAAAAAAACACTGATTGAATGCCGTATGTGTAATAAGAAAAAACTCGTTAAACGTTGGTATATCTATATTTCAGAGATTTTATTTTTTAATAAAGATAAATTTATTACGAGATTTATTACGAGTAGCATTTTTTTACTAGAAGTTTGCAATTGATTCAAAGCGTTCGACTACTTTTATTTTGTTGTCAGTTGCAAGGTGGCTGTAAGTGTCCATTGTCATTTTAATGCTGGCATGTCCCAAACGTTCCTGTATCTCTTTATAGGGAACATCAGCATTAAGTAAGAGGCTGGCATGAGAATGTCTAAATCCATGAAAACCAACTTGTGGTAACTGGCAGGCTCTCAACCATTTTATTAAGAATGGTCTCATTGTCTGATAGTCTAATACTCCTCCCGTTCGGTTAGGAAATACTAGTTCTTGCTTTCCTTTTCCAATACTCATGAAGTATTTAGCTTGAAATAGTTCCCAATGCTTTAAGACTTCTACTGCTTTGCCGTCAATTAAAACAACTCTATTACTTTTGTCAGTCTTTGGAGTGGATTGTATGGCCGCTCTAAGCGTTGTTTTACTAACAGACACCGAACCTGTCTTAAAGTCAATATCAGACCAAGACAAGGCCACCGCTTCGCCAATACGCAAACCAGAGGCAACAAGTAAACGACAAAGCCCAGTCATCAGTTCATTAGTGTACTTTTCTTTGGGCAATGCTTCAATATACTCAAAAAATATTTTCAATTGCTCCGCCGTAAGGTGCTTTACTTTCTTTTCGGTGCTTTCAAGCCTTACTTTTGGTACAATAACATTAACACAAGGGTTATCTTTAACTAGCCCAAGAGATAAGGCATGCTTGAAAATACGCTCGATGATATTAAAGTATATTTTGAAGTCTTTGCCTTTTCCTTTTGGTCTGTGGTAAGCCCCGTTTAGTGGTTGGCTGGCATTAATCACCCATTGATTAACAATTTTCTGAAGAATAATAGAGTTAACCTTATCTATTCTGTATTCTCCAAGAGCTGGTAAGACATAGTTATTTAACCTTGTTTGCATGATTTGCACTGTGCGAGGTTTTACCCCTAGTTTATAACTATCAAACCACAGCAAAGCAATATCTTTAAAATTATCAACACTTACTTTTCTGATGGTTTGACCATTCTTCTCAAACTCATTAATAGCCCTACTTATCTTTGTATTGCACATCTTTTCAGATTTAGCGGTTATAACTTTTCTTACTTGCTTACCAGTTAGACTATCTACACCTAAATAAACGTTAGCACGGTACACCTTTGTACCGTCTTTTTTTGTATATTCTTTAATATTCATATTATTTCTTCCTTTCCATTTTGTACTAATGTCAGGCAAGGCATGTACGAGGATTGAAAAATATTATTATTAGAGATATTTAGTTAACTGGTTTATTTGTTTATAGAGTTATTAAATTCTCAACTGATATAGTATTATTTACGGTATCAACGGTAACAAAGTATTATAAAGCTATATATATCAAGGGTTTATACTGTTACCTTTCTCTAAAATAAGAGTAACAGTAAAGTATCAACGGTAACAGATTATAAGATAGGATTGATAGTCATTTAGAAGTGAAAGAACGCCAAGCAAAACTAAATAATTTTTTGATGGCCCAAAATATAATCAAACTTTTAATTGTTTCTCTGATTGCTTTTAACATTATATTTCCTCCTATCAGCTTTTAACGTGGTTCAGTGATTGCACGTATTAGGGTTAAGTAAAAAGTAGTAAATAACTAGTTGCAAATGTGAACAATAAGCTTATATTGATTTCTACAAGCCTTTTAACGCAGGAAATTTTGGTTACTTTTTGAACTTTTATAGCTGATGTTAAAAAATGTTAAGGTTCACAGCTATAGACTTTAGCACTATTAAAGTTCTAATCTCCTGACTTTTCAGGGGAACGTATTTTTTAATTAAAAACAAATATAACCAGATAAGCTAGTAGTGCTACAAGGACTGTCAGAGCAATTCGTAGATATACATTTTTCGCCCTGAAAAACACAATTCCCATAATCACATTTGAGATAAAAATACTTATTAAATTAGATTTAAAAACAAACCAACTGAGTAAATCAAGTAATATTATCGCTACTAAAAATATCAGCAAATCTCTTTTTCTATTATTCATAGGTAACAACTCCTTAAATTTTTATATATGAAACATTTGTGTCTTGTTGTTATGCTATTTGCTCTGACTGTTTTTAATTTTTAAAAACAGAACTAACTCAAATATGATTAAAAATGCCAGTTCAGCAAATCCTTGCGTAGCATTCTCTTTAAAATTCGTTACCAACGCATATATCGGAAATACAAACAGTCCGATTAAAATTACTAATATAAATATTTTTATAACCTTATACATAAGCCTCCTTTCAGTTTTCAAACTACACCGAATAGAATTATTTTTCATCTTTTTTAGAAAACTCTGGGTGCAGATTTAATTTTTTCATAACAGTTAACTGCTTTTCTTTATCGTCAGTATACTCATAAAATTCACTTGAATACTTCGGATTTACTCTAACAAGCATTAGCCCTGTATCGGTAACATAAATTTTACGAATTAATTTTTTACCATTGTACTTTATATAATAATATGCACCATTCTCAAGAGTTTTTTCTTTCAAAGATTCAAAGCCTAAAATTTGTCCCTCTTGAATATCTGGGACATGTTCATCGCTAGCGTTGAGAATGTGGCGCACTTTAATAGTTCTTAGTTCTCGTTCATTATTCTTTGAGCTATCAGTCATAACTTTCTCCTAATACGTTGTATTTTGTACTTTTTTCATTTTTTCCAGTGAAACCAAAACAGGATTTTCTGCATTTCGATTATAACGCTCTAAAAGCGAAATGAATTGAGCAAATGAAATATCTTTAATGCCGTCTTTTGTTTTTTGGATATCAAGCGGTAGGTACATTACCTCGTATTCTTTTCCGTTGAGCCTCAATGCAATACCATAAACACCATTCATCATAATTTCGATATCGTTTTTTGATTCAATAATCGCTTCTGAAATCAATGGAGCATAAATAGATTGAAAAAATTTTCTTTTTTCATCTAATGAGCTATTTGGAGAATAAGTAGCTTGACTATTTCCTTGTGATAACCCCATAGAAATTAAATCATTATTCCTCATACGTACAGTAGCGATTCCATGCTCTGCCAGTTTCTTCTCAGCAGCCGCTAACTTTGCTTTTTGTATCATTTTTTTCATTTTGTCTTTTTTCATCTTTTAATTCCTTTCTTTACCCCAAAAACTCAAACCAGCACAGCTCATACAGCAACGCACGCGCTTCGTCATAAGCGTTATGATGATAGCTGTAGAAGTATGACTGGAGTTTTTTTATTAATCCCGGATTATATTCATTCTTTTTTCTGTCTAAAATATCGTATAGCACCCAATGACATATTGAGCATTTCTATTTCTTGAGCTGATAAAAATTTTCCGTCCAAAGATAGGCGTAAATTTTTATCTTTTATAGACATTAAATCAAAATAAATAATCTGTTTGCCCAACAGTTCTTTAGTGATATTAGTTTTATTTCTATCATAAGCAGGGGTAAATTTTCCATCTTGGTCTTGTAGAGCACCTATAGCTAAAATAATATCTAGTTCGCTATCTAATATCATTGGTGCTTCATCATCATCAATATAGCTATAAAAATCACTCAATATGTGATTGTACCACCATTCATAAAGCTCTTGACGAACAACACCTATAGCATAAGTGTTTTCAATGCTACCTTTCGCCTCAACTTCTAATAAATTTTTTATCCTCAGTGTTTTATGTGAATTAAAAAAGAAGTTTCGCATTATTTCATCCAAAGAATCAAAAACATCTTTAGACATATCTAATTCGATTTTTTTATAAATCCAGTAGTCTCCGTAACTAATACTAAAAATATTACTATTTTCAGAGTAAGGTGAGCAATCAACTATACCACAAAATTTTTCATAAAGTTCCTCTGTTAAAATTTGGCTGACATTTTCGGTGTTAAATGGAGAATTTTTTGCAATTGCTTCAACTATTTTTAAAAAAACTTCCATGCTTGGAACTTTTTTTTCTGTTTCAATTTCGGATAAATAAGGTTGAGTTGTACCAGCTAAGGTTGCTAGTTCTTTACCTTTCAGGTCTAACTGGTCTCTATATTTTCTTAACTTTTTTCCTATCATAAGATACCTTTCACAACAAATTATCATTGGCTATATTATATCATATATTTTTTTATTGACAATAAATTATCGTTATGCTAACATAATATAGCAAGCTATAAATAGTTAGCTATATATATACGGAAAAGAAAGGTGTCTCATGAAAAATCTAAAAATTAGACAAAAAATGTTGATAAATAATATCAAAGGTTATGAATTAGCTGAAGTGATTGGTATCAGCTATAGCACAATGAGCGTATGGCTACGCACAGAACTTAATAAAGAGCGACGTGAACGTGTTGAAAAAGCACTTGACCAATTAATCAATAACAACAAATAATCATCAAAGAGAACAATCGTCGATAGTTATGAGTAATTTCTATCTAACGAACGTACACAAGGTATTCACGTCCTTGTAAGTATCTTTGCTGATTCCACAGCCTAAGCATGGCTCTAAACTACTGCCCTAACATGACCGCGATGTCTTTAAACGAAGTAGAAATGAGGATAAATGAAAGTAAAAGAACTTAAAGAAATTATCAAAGATTTGCCTGATGATATGGAGATTTTAGCAGGCGAAGAAGGATTAATCGACGTCAAAGTAGTTGCAATTACCAAAGAGACTTTAGCATGGACAGACGCTTTTGACAGCGTTGAAGAACTTCTAAAGTACACTGGTAAAACTCCTGAAGAATTTGAAGAAGACTATCTTTATATTGAATTAGGAGGTGTCTAGTTATGGAACTAGTCAAAGGACACCAAGAATTATTTAACGGTCAACTGTT
>Ga0308156_1000250_pt1 | contig 147266 bp, 134 predicted proteins | sample PhyAR2_FD_201041 | JGI IMG/M metagenome (GOLD analysis project Ga0308156, IMG submission 201041) | Phyllosphere microbial communities from UC Gill Tract Community Farm, Albany, California, United States - DLSL A.R2 | ecosystem: Host-associated > Plants > Phyllosphere > Unclassified | place...
ACGCCCTGGTCGAGGCGCTGCTCGCCGCCAAGTTCGAGGCGATGAACGACGCCGCGTCCCGCGCCGCACAGGAGACCGACCCGCGCGAGGCCCTGCGGGTCTACCTGATGGGGGTCTTCGAGTTCCGCGCACGCGACCGCGCGCTCGCCGACGCGATCGTCCGTGCCGGCACGGCCCGCCCTGCGGTGGTCGAGGAGCGTGACCGGCTCGAGTCCCAGGTGAACGCGATCATCGACCGCGCGCACGCGGCGGGCGTCGTGCGCGCCGGCTTCGCGTGGTCCGACCTGCCGATGCTCACCGTCATGGTCGGTGCCGTGGCCGACCGCACGCGCGACCACGACCCGGACGCCTGGCGTCGCTACGCCGAGGTCGTCATCGCCGGGGTCCTGCCGCCGACGCTGCGGGGGTCGATGCTCGGTGCGCCGTTGGACCGCGCGACGATCGAGCACGCGCTGCACGGCCCGTCCTGACCCGGGCGCGGCGCGGACCGTGACGCGACCGACCGACGGACGGGAGGCGCGTGGCGGCGCCGCCACGCGCCTCCCGTCCGACCGACGGTCCGCCTAGAGCCAGCTCGGCAGCCAGTAGTGGGACCGGACGAAGTCCCACGGCACCTGCAGGCCGGTCCACATCGGGTACCAGTAGGCGGACGCGAGCACGACGACGCCGAGGTACACGCCGATCCACACCAGGGCCCTCGTCCGTCGGTGCCGGGGGTCGTCGCGGGACCCGGCAACGAGCCCGATCGCGGCCGCCAGCGCCATCACCATGTAGGGCTCGAAGGCCACCGTGTAGAACTGGAACACCGTCCGGTCCGTGTAGAGCAGCCACGGCAGGTACCCGCCGGCCACGCCGATGAGCACGAACCCGTACTCCCATCGTCGCCGCAGGACCCAGAGCACCAGCAGCGCGACCGTGGCGACGACCGACGCGTACCAGACGAACGGGTTCGCGATGCCGGTGACCGCCTCGCCGCAGCGGTCCGCCCAGCAGCCGTCCTGCCCCGCGTCCGTGCCCTGGTAGTACATCGACGTCGGCCGCTGCATGAGGAGCCAGAGCAGCGGGTTCGCCTGGTACGAGTGCGGTGTGTGCAGGCCGATGTTGAAGCCGTAGATCTCCGACTGGTAGTGCCACCAGTTCTGCAGCGCGTCCGGCACCCAGGCCAGCACGCCGGTCCAGCGCTCCCCGCCCGATGCGATCCAGTCGCGGTCCCAGCCGCCCGCGGTGCGGAACCAGCCGGTCCACGACGCCAGGTACGTCGCGGCGGCGACCGGCACGGTGAGCAGGAACGTCACCGGTGCCTGCTGCAGCAACGCGCTCGACGACCAGAACGTCACGCCCGCCCGATGACGCATCATCGCGTCGCTCAGCACGGAGTACAGCGCGAAGAACGCCAGGAAGTAGATCCCGGACCACTTCGTCGCGGACGCCAGCCCGAGGGCGAGGCCCATCCCGAGCAGCCACGGCCGCCAGAGGAGCACCGGGCCCCACAGGGTGTCCCGTCCGGCGTCCGCCCGCCGGCCGACCGAGGCGTCGAGTCGTCGCTGCGCCCACCTCCGGTCGAGCAGCAGGGCCCCGGCGCCGAGCAGGACGAAGAACGTCAGGATGCCGTCGAGCAACGTGACCCGGGACAGCACGATCGCCTGCCCGTCGACCGCGAGCAGGAAGCCGGCGAGCGTGCCGACCGCGGTGGACCGGAACAGCGAGCGTGCGATGACGGCCGTCAGGAAGACGGTCGCGATCCCGAGCACGGCGACCGTGGCGCGCCAGCCGAACGAGCTGTCCGCGCCGAACAGCAGCATCCCGAGGCCGATCAGGTACTTGCCGAGCGGCGGGTGCGCGATGAACTCGGCCGCCCTCGAGTAGATGTCGGTCTCGCCGTCGACGAAGCGCTGGTCCGTCGTCGGGGCTCCGTCGCCGGAGGGGTTCGCCGGCCAGGTGCCCTCGTACCCGAGGTGGACGATCGACCAGCCGTCCTTCACGTAGTACGTCTCGTCGAACACGAGCGAGTGCGGGTGGCCGAGGCCCGCCAGGCGCAGCACGGCGGCCAGCAGCGTCACGGCGAGCGGCCCCGTCCAGCGCCAGACGGCGATGCGCCGGGACGTCGACAGCACCCGGCTCCACCAGTCGTCGAGACGGGAGCCGACCGGTCCGTCGACGAGGGCGGCGCGGTCGTCGGTCAGCTCGCTGGTCATCGGCAGCATCCTACGGATCGACCCGATGCCCGACCTGCCACCACAATGGGGAGGTGATCGTCCTCGCAGCAACGCCCATCGGCAACCTCGGCGACGCGTCGCGCCGACTCGTCGAGACCCTGTCCAACGCGAGCGTCGTGGCGGCGGAGGACACCCGCACGGCGATCCACCTGATGCGGGCGCTCGGCATCGAGAACCGACCGCGGCTCATCGCGCTGCACGAGCACAACGAGCGCCAGAAGGCGGCCGAGGTCGTCGAGCTCGCCCGCGACGAGGACGTCGTCGTCCTCACCGACGCCGGCATGCCCGCGATCAGCGACCCCGGCTTCCCGTTGGTCGAGGCAGCGGCCGCCGCGGGGGTCACCGTCACGGCGCTGCCCGGCCCCTCCGCCGTCCTGATGGCGCTCGCCGTCTCCGGCCTGCCGACGGACAGGTTCAGCTTCGAGGGCTTCCCCACCCGCAAGGGCGGCGAGCGTCGCCGCTTGTTCGCCTCGCTCGCGGGCGAGCAGCGGACGATGGTCTTCTTCGAGTCGCCGCACCGGTTGGCGGACACGCTGGCGGACATGGCCGCGGGCTTCGGCGACGACCGGCGCGCGGTGGTCTGCCGCGAGCTCACGAAGCTCCACGAGGAGGTCCGGCGCGACTCGCTCGCCGCGCTCGCCGCGTGGGCGGCCGACGGGGTGCGCGGCGAGATCTGCGTCGTCGTCGAGGGGTCGACCGGCGCGCTCGACGTCACGAGCATCGAGGACGGCGTCCGGCTGGTGCTCGAGCGGGTGGCCGCGGGGTCGCGGATGAAGGAGGCCGCTGCCGCGGTCGCGGACGCGACCGGGCTGTCGAAGCGCGACCTCTACGAGGGGGCGCTCGCGGCGCGTTGAGGCCACCACCGACGGCCTGGAGGCGCGGGGCGGACCCGACACGGGCCTCCCGTCCGGCGGTCGGTCCGGTTCTCCACCGGTGGGGCGGGGCGCGTCATCCGTCGCGTGGCCGCCCGTAGGATGGTCCGCATGTCCGACGGGTCCTCGTTCAGCATCACCACGCCGATCTTCTACGTGAACGACGTGCCCCACATCGGGCACGCCTACACCGAGGTCGCCGCGGACGTCCTCGCGCGCTGGCACCGGCAGCGGGGCGACGACACGTGGCTCCTCACCGGCACCGACGAGCACGGGCAGAAGATCCTCCGCACGGCGAGCGCGAACGACGTCTCCCCGAAGGAGTGGGCCGACCGACTCGTCAACGACGCGTGGAAGCCGCTGCTCGACACCGTCGACGTCGCCAACGACGACTTCATCCGCACCACCGACGAACGGCACGAGCGCGGCGTCACCGCGTTCCTGCAGAAGCTGTACGACGACGGCTTCATCTACGCCGGTGAGTTCGAGGGCTTCTACTGCGTGGGCTGCGAGGAGTACAAGCAGCCGAGCGACCTGGTCGCCGGGACCGGCGCGTACGAGGGCCAGCAGGTCTGCGCGATCCACTCGATCCCGGTCGAGGTGCTCGCCGAGCGCAACTACTTCTTCCGCATGAGCGACTTCGAGCAGCGCCTGCTCGACCTGTACGAGTCGAACCCCGAGTTCATCCAGCCCGAGAGCGTCCGGAACGAGATCACCTCGTTCGTGAAGCAGGGCCTGCGCGACCTGTCGATCTCGCGGTCGAGCTTCGACTGGGGCATCACGATCCCGTGGGACCACGACCACGTGCTCTACGTGTGGTTCGACGCGCTCCTGAACTACGTGACGGCGCTCGGCTACGGCTCCGACGACGACGAGGCCTTCCAGCGCCTCTGGCCGAGCGTGCACGTCGTGGGCAAGGACATCGCCCGGTTCCACGCGGTCATCTGGCCCGCGATGCTCATGGCGGCCGGCCTGCCGGTGCCGAAGCGCGTGTTCGGCCACGGGTGGCTGCTCGTCGGTGGCGAGAAGATGTCGAAGTCGAAGCTCACCGGCATCGCACCGTCGGAGATCACCGACACGTTCGGCTCGGACGCGTTCCGCTACTACTTCCTCCGAGCGATCACCTTCGGGCAGGACGGCAACTTCAGCTGGGAGGACATCTCCGCCCGCTACTCGGCCGACCTCGCGAACGGCTTCGGCAACCTGGCGTCGCGCCTCGTCGCGATGCTGCAGAAGTACTTCGACGGTGCCGTCCCGTCGCGCGGAGCGCTCACCGCGTCGGACGAGGCGATCGACGCCCTCGCGGTGTCCGTCACCGAGCGGGCCGACGCCGCGATCGAGGCCTTCGCCCCGCACGATGCCATCGCCGCCGTGTGGGAGCTCGTCGACGCCCTGAACGGGTACATCACCGAGCAGGCGCCGTGGGCACTGGCGAAGGACGACGCGCAGCGCGAGCGGCTCGGCACGGTCCTCACCACCGCCCTCCGCGGTCTCGGCACCGTGAACGTGCTCGTCTCGCCGGTCATGCCGAAGGCGACCGAGAAGCTCTGGGCGTCGATCGGTGCCGGCGGGTCCGTCACCGAGCAGCGCGTCGACCGCGCCCACGAGTGGCAGGGCGCCGAGACGGTCGTGCCGCTCGAGTCCGGCCTGTTCCCGCGCATCGAGCAGTCCGAGCAGGGCGCAGCGTGACCGACGCCACCGGCGCTGCGGATGCCGCCCACGTGCGGGCACGCGGTGACGGGTCGTCGTCGGGTGGCGCGAAGCGCGACCTGAGCTACCCGCCGCTGCCGCAGGCGCTCGTCGTCCCCGTGTACGACAACCACACGCACATGGAGATCGCCGACGGCGTGGGCGAGGGCGGCGACGGGCCGCTCGAGTACCGCGAGCACCTCGACCGTGCCTCGAGCGTCGGCGTGCGCGGTGTCGTGCAGGTCGGCACCGACCTGGCGACCTCGGAGTGGTCCGTGCAGATCGCGGCCCGCGAACCCCGCGTGCTGGCCGCCGTCGCACTGCACCCGAACGAGGCCCCCGTCCTCGACGAGCAGGGCCTGCTCGACGAGCACCTCGCCGGCATCGAGCGCCTCGCGGCGCTGCCCCGTGTCCGTGCGATCGGGGAGACCGGACTCGACTTCTTCCGCACCGGCGAGGACGGCCGCGCCGCCCAGGTCCGGTCGTTCGAGGAGCACATCCGGATCGCGAAGGAGCACGGCCTCGCGCTGACGATCCACGACCGCGACGCACACGACGCCGTGGTCGAGGTCCTCGACCGCGTCGGTGCTCCCGAGAAGACCGTCTTCCACTGCTTCTCCGGCGGACCCGACCTCGCGCGCCTCTGCGCCGAGCGCGGGTGGTACATGTCCTTCGCCGGCACCGTCACGTTCAAGAACGCGGAGACGCTCCGCGAAGCACTCCGCGTCGCGCCGCGGCACCTCGTCATGGTGGAAACCGACGCGCCGTTCCTGACACCGACGCCGTACCGGGGTCGCCCGAACGCGCCGTACCTGATCCCGCTCACGCTGCGGTCGATGGCCGAGACCCTCGGTACCGACGCGTCGATGCTCGCCGCGCAGATCGCCTCGAACACCGAGCTCGTCTACGGCGCGTGGGACGCCGAGCCCGTCACGGTGGACGAGTAGCCGTGGGCGCACTGCTCGGCCCGGCGGAGATCCGGGACCTCGCGGCGAAGCTCGACGTCACCCCGACCAAGAAGCTCGGCCAGAACTTCGTGCACGACGGCAACACCGTCCGACGGATCGTGTCGGCGGGCCGCGTGACCCCGGACTCCCGCGTGCTCGAGATCGGGCCCGGACTCGGGTCCCTGACGCTCGGGCTGACCGAGACCGGCGCATCGGTGACCGCGGTCGAGATCGACGGCCGGCTCGCGGCCCAGCTGCCCGCGACCGTCGCGGCGATGCAGCCCGACGCGCGGCTGCAGGTGGTCCACCAGGACGCCCTCGCCGTGACCGCCGACGAGCTGCCCGAGGCTCCGACGCACGTCGTGGCCAACCTGCCGTACAACGTGTCGGTGCCGGTGCTGCTCCACCTGCTCGCGACCTTCCCGACCATCGAGCGCGTGCTCGTCATGGTGCAGGCCGAGGTCGGCTACCGCATCGCGGCCGGGCCGGGCAGCAAGGTCTACGGCGCCCCGAGCGTCAAGGCCGCCTGGTACGGGTCCTGGTCGACCGCGGGACAGATCAGTCGCCAGGTGTTCTGGCCCGTACCGAACGTCGACAGCGTGCTCGTCGGCTTCGACCGCCACGACCAGCCCGGTGACCAGACGCTGCGGGCGCAGGTGTTCGCCCTCGTCGACGGCGCGTTCCAGCAGCGGCGGAAGATGCTCCGCCAGAGCCTGTCCGGCGTGCTCGGCAGCAGTGCCCGTGCGACGGAACTGCTCACCGCCGCCGGGATCGATCCGACGGCTCGTGGTGAGGCGCTCTCGCCGGAGGACTTCGTGCGCCTCGGGCGGACGGTGCTCGCGGCCGAGGCCGGCTGAGCAGGGTGCCGCTCCTGCGCGCCCCTCGCTCCCGGAGCGCTCTGGTCGTCACGCTCGTGGCCGTCGCCGTCGGCGCCCTCATCGTCGTCCTCGCCGTGCTGGCCGTCGTCCGCAACGTCCGGGACGACGCCGGTTGGGTGGCCCTGGGGCTGGGCGTCGCGATCGCGGTCTGGGGTCTGTGGTTCCACGCACTCCTCGACGGCGTCGGTGACGGGCGTCCAGCGACGGCCGTCACGGGCGTCGTCGCCACGGCCGTCATCCTGGGCGGAGGGGCGTACTGGTTGCTCAGGGCGCCGCTCGACCGGAGTGTCGCGGAGGCCCTGGTCGTCACGGTGATCGTCCTCGGGCTGTGGACGGCGAACCGGCTCGTCGACGCGGCGACCCGCCGCCGTCGCGCTGCGGGCGACGGGTCCGAGTAGGCGTTCGGAGAACCAGACCGGCCGTCGATGCCCGGACATGGTCCGTCGAGCGATGTACAAAATGTTCAGTGCCGAGCCGTCGACCTCCCTACCGTCTTCCTCACAGCTGAGGGAACGAGGGAACCATGTACGAACACGACGACGAGACGACCCGAGCGCCGAGGGAGCTGGCGGACTTGCCACCGTTCCCGGTGACCGCCCGGAGACGGTCACCGGGTGAGCCGCCCCGCCTTCGGCGCACACCCTCCGTCGGGTCGCTGGAGGAACGTCTGGCCCGCTTGGACGAGGCGATGAACCCGACCCCAGAACGAACGGCGCCGCTCGCGTCCTTCGACTCAGGAGCGGCCTGATCGATGCCGGACTCACGTGCCGATCGGCCTGGGGACGAGTCCGCGGTGCACACCTTCGGTTCCGGCGCCGAGCTCCCCCGGAGCCTCGCACTCGACATCACCTTCGTCGCGAGCTGCTTGATCGTCGAGGACCTCGATCACGCTGCGTGCAGCGCGTACCTCCGGCGGTTGACCGATTCGGGGACGGTGCTGTTCTTCACCGACCTGACCGAGCTCCAGCTCCACGATGTCGCTCGTGCGCTCCGGTCCGGGAAGTCGATCGACGAACCCGCTACCGCGCGCTCCGCCCCGCGAGGACGCCTCGAGCTCGTGCCACCAGCTCCAGAGGACCTGTTCGATCGTTGGAGAACGCTCCTCGCTTCGACCGAGGCGATGTACTGCGAGCTCCCGGAGGTCATCGAAGGGATGTGGAGCATCATGACGGAACACGACGTCGACGCGGCGCGGGCAGCGTCGGTCAGCCTGGTGCACGCCACGCAGGCGGACGGCCTGCTGACGACCGACGAGGCCTACGGCAGGTTCGACTCGACGGCACTCTCACTCTTCGTGCCGGACCGGAGGGCGGGGGCGTTCCGGTGTGAGCGATCACCGAGATCGAGCAGGTGACGACGGAGCTCAGTGCTCGCGGCTCGCCATCGCCTCGAGGATCTGCTGGTGCGTCCCGTCACGCTCTGCCCACCGCAGCGGCTGCACGTTCTGCACGAGGATCTCCGGAGCAGCACCCGCGTCGAGCAGCGCCATCACCTCGTCGGTGAAGGCGTCGAGCGGCATCCCGCCGAAGTCCGCGCCGCTCATCAGGTCGGTCTGCACCGCCGGCGGCGCGAGCTCCAGCACCTCGACGGAGCTGCCGACGAGCTGCTGTCGGAGCGCCTGCGTGTACGAGTGCACGGCCGCCTTGGTCGCGTTGTAGGTCGGGGTGGCGGCGAGCGGCACGAACGCCAGGCCGGAGGACACGGTGATGAGCGTGGCGGCCGGACGCGTGAGCAGGTGCGGCAGGAACGCATCGATGAGGTGGATCGTGCCGACGAGGTTGGTCTGCACGGTCTCGAGCGCGTCGGCGGTGTGGTCGGGGGAGCGGAGGTCCTCGTTCCGCATGATGCCCGACATCGTGACGACGGTGTCCAGCGCGGGGTACCGCGCGACGACGTCCGCGCCGGCGGCATGGACCGACTCGGCGTCGGCGACGTCGATGACGACCGTGCCGAACCCGTGCTCGGCCGCGAGGGCGTCGAGGCGATCCTGCCGACGGCCGCCGATGACGACGGTGCTGCCCGCTGCCTGCAGGCGCTGTGCGAGTGCGAGCCCGAGGCCGGAGGTGGCGCCGGAGATGAAGACGGTGCTGCTGGTGGTGTCCATGCCGTCCACGATGCTCCGGTGGCGTCGGGGTCACCAGGCCGCGGTCATCGGGGGACCGGCGATCCCTGGTTCCGACGGGCGTCGGACGGCACGATGGACGCATGGACCGACCTGCCCTCGCGGACTTCCTGCGCCGCCGACGTGAACTCCTGCGCCCCGAGGACGTCGGGCTCGGCGCCGGTGCGCGTCGACGGACGCCGGGGCTCCGGCGTGAGGAGGTCGCTGCGCTCGCGGGCATGAGCGTCGACTACTACACCCGACTCGAGCAGCAGCGCGGTCCGCAGCCGTCCGAGCAGATGGTCGCGGCGATCGCCCGTGCGCTCCGGTGCAGCCTCGACGAACGTGACCACCTGTTCCACCTGGCGGGGCACACCGCACCGGTCCGGATGCACCGCGCGGACCACGTCGACCCGGCGATCCTGCGGGTGCTCGACCGGCTCGAGGACACCCCGGCGATCGTGGTGAGCCACCTCGGCGAGACCCTGGTGGAGAACCGGCTCGCCCGCGCGCTGCTCGGCGGCTCGGTCGACCTGCCGGGCAACGAGCGCTACCAGGCGTGGCGGTGGTTCGTGACCGGCACGGAGCCGGCCAAGTACGCGCCGGAGCAGCACGAGCGGCTCGGTCGGGTCGTGGTCGCGTCGCTCCGAGCAGCGGTCGGCCTCGCCGGTCCCGGCGACCGGCGCGCGACCGAGCTCGTCGACGAGCTGTGCCGCCGGAGTCCCGCCTTCCGGGAGATCTGGGAGCGGCACGAGGTCGCGACGCGGTGGTCGGACGACAAGACGATCGTGCAACCCGAGCTCGGACGCATCACCGTCGACTGCCAGGTGCTCCACACCGACGACCAGGCGCAGGCCCTCCTGCTCTTCACCGCGCCGCCCGGCAGCGAGGACGCGCAGAAGCTCGAACTGCTCGGCGTCCTCGGCACGCAGCAGTTCGACGCGGACCCCGTCACGCGCTGACGATCACCCGGCGGACGCCCCGCGCGCTCGCAGGGCCGACACGACCGCCTCCGGGTCGTTGCACCGGAACCGCAGCGAGCGCGCACCGGCCACCTCGACCTGGACACCGGGCCCACCGTCGAGCAGGACTGCGGTGCCGCCCGGCACGAGTCGGATGCCCCAGCCGCCGGAGTTCGCGCCCGTCATCCGGACGACGGTCGCGGACGTGATCCGTGTGGGAGCGATCCGCCGTCGGTACCAGAACGGGCGGACGCGCACCTCGAGCACCTCGTCGACACGGACCTCGATCCGCATCAGTGCCGTCCCGATGCCGACCGCGAGGGTGAGGGCGAGCGTCACGACCAGGACGCCCACGTCGGACGCCGACGGCGGCCACTCCTGCCAGCCCGCGGGAACCGCCACCACGAGTGCTGCGATCGCCAGGACGAGACCGACGGTCGACAGGCCGACGACGATCGTGAAGCGGCCGGAGCGGACGATCTCGTGGTGGACGTCGTCGTGCATGCCCTCCACCCTCGCACAGACGCGCAACCCCGCGTCACACACCTGGCACCCCCAGGGTCCACGTGCCTAGGGTGGCCCGGTGACAACTCCGCGCGTGTACGTCATCCACGAGAACCCCGAGTGGTTCCCCCCGTTCGCCGCCGCCTTCGAGGCCGAGGGCGTGCCGGTCGAGGAACTCCTGCTCACCGACGGTGGCACCGCCGGCAGCATCGACCTCTCGGCCGAGCCGGCGCCCGGCGTCTACTGGAGCCGGATGTCGGCGAGCAGCCACACCCGCGGCAACGAGCACAGCAAGGAGTACGCCCGCGCGCTGCTCGGCTGGCTCGAGCGTGCCGGTGCGACGGTCGTGAACGGCAGCCACGTCCTGGAGCTCGAGGTGTCGAAGGTCGCCCAGCACGGGCTGCTCCGCGACGCCGGCTTCGACGTCCCCCGCACCACCGCGGTCTTCGGCTCGGCGTCGCTTCGCGAGGCCGCCCGCACCTTCACCGACGGGCAGGACACCCCGTTCATCACGAAGCACAACCAGGGCGGCAAGGGCCTGGGCGTCCGCCGCTTCGACACCCTCGCCGAGTTCGACGCCTACGTGGACAGCCCCGAGTTCGAGGCGCCGGTCGACGGCATCACGCTGCTCCAGGAGCTGCTGACCGCCCGCGAGCCCTTCATCACCCGCGCCGAGTTCGTCGGCGGCGAGTTCGTCTACGCCGTCCGGGTGGACACGAGCGCGGGCAGCTTCGAGCTGTGCCCGGCCGACGCGTGCGAGGTGCCCCAGGTCATCGCGGGTGCCGTCTGCGACGTGCCCGGCACCGACGCGAACGGAACCGAGACCCCCGGTGCTCCCGCGGCCTTCAGCCTGCGCACCGAGGTCACGGCCGAGCACCCGCTCGTGCAGCAGCTCAGCACGTTCCTCGCCGACCAGGGCATCCAGGTCGCCGGCGTCGAGTTCATGGAGACGACCGACGGCCGCACGGTCGTCTACGACGTCAACACGAACACGAACTACAACCCCGCCGTCGAGGCGGTCGCACCGGTCTCCGGCCCGCGCGCGATCGCGCGCCTGACGGGTGCGCTCCTCGAGCGCGACCACGCGGCCGCCGCGGTCTGAGACGACACCACCCACCGGCCGGGAGGCGCGGTGCGGGCCCGCCCCGCGCCTCCCGGCCGTCACGACACCTGAGGAACCACTCGTGCGATTCGGATACTGGACCCCGCTCTTCGGCGGTTGGCTGCGCAACGTCGAGGACGAGGACATGCCCGTCACCTTCGACTACGTGAAGCGGCTCGCGCAGCGAGCCGAGCGGATCGGCTTCGACCTGACGCTCGTGCCCGAGCTCAACCTGAACGACATCAAGGGCACGGCGGCGCCGAGCCTCGAGGCGTGGGCACTGGCGGCCGCGCTGGCCGCGACGACCGAGCGCCTGGAGATCATGGCCGCCATGCGGCCCGGCTACCACCTGCCGGCGGTGACGGCGAAGCAGGCGGCGACGATCGACGAGATCTCCTGCGGCCGGTTCACGTTCAACGTGGTGAGCGCGTGGTGGGCCGAGGAGGCGCGGCAGTACGGCGGCATCTTCTCCGAGCACGACGACCGGTACGCCCGGACCGAGGAGTTCGTGGCGATCCTCAAGGGCCTCTGGTCCGAGACCCCGTACTCGTTCACCGGCGAGTACTACGACGTCCGGAACGCCCACCTCGAGCCGAAGCCGCGCGTCACGCCCCGGATCTACGCGGGCGGGGAGAGCGAGGCGGGCAAGAGCTCCATCACCCGCTTCGCCGATGCCTACCTGACGCACGGCGGCACGGTGGACGAGCTCCGCACGAAGATCGACGAGATGAAGCGCCGCCGCGAGGACGCCGGGGCCGCTCCCTTCGAGGCCTTCGGCATGGCCGCGTACGTCATCGTCCGGGAGACCGAGGAGGAGGCGCAGGCCGAGCTCGCGCGCATCACCGACGTCCGGCACGGGAAGGCCTACGAGTCGTACCAGGACTTCATCTCGAAGTCGCAGCTCGAGCACGTGCCGTCGCTCGAGGACTACTCCGTGTCGAACCGCGGCCTGCGCCCCGGGTTCGTCGGCACGCCGCAGCAGGTCGCCGACCGCATCCGGGAGTTCGAGGACGCCGGGGTCGACACGCTGCTGCTGCAGTTCTCGCCGCAGGCCGAGGAGATGGAGCGCTTCGGCGAGCAGGTCATCCCGCTGGTCCGCGCCTCCGTCCCCGCCGAGCCGGTCGCCTGATGGCCGCCGAGGACGACTGGGCCTTCGAGACGCGGCAGATCCGGGCCGGCTTCAAGGCCGACCCGGGGTTCGGCGGGAACGTCCCGCCGATCGCGCAGACCGCGGCGTTCGTGTACCCGTCGGGTGAGGACGCCGCCGCGCGGTTCATGCTCGATGCGCCGGGGCACACCTACTCGCGGGTGAACAACCCGTCGGCCGCCGCGCTCGAACGCCGCATCGCCGACCTCGAGGGCGGGGTCGGTGCGCTCGCCCTGGCGTCCGGACAGGCCGCGACCTCGCTGGCGGTGCTCGGGGTCGCCCGTGCGGGTGACCACGTCGTCTCGTCGGCGTCGCTCTACGGCGCCACCTACACGCTCTTCGCGTCGACGCTGCGCGACCTCGGCATCACGTTCACGTTCGTGCAGGACCCGACCGACCTCGACGCGTGGCGCGCCGCGGTGCGTCCGGAGACCCGGGCGTTCTTCGGCGAGAGCATCCCGAACCCGCGGGGCGACGTGCTCGACTTCGCCGGGGTCGCCGGTGTCGCGCACGAGGCCGGGGTCCCGCTCATCGTCGACAACACCATCGCGACGCCGTACCTGGTCCGTCCGATCGAGCACGGCGCGGACATCGTGGTGCACTCGGCGACGAAGTACCTCGCGGGGCACGGCAGCGCGATCGCCGGGCTCATCGTCGACAGCGGGAACTTCGACTGGGCGGCACACCCGGAGCGGTACCCGCAGCTGACGAGCGTCGAGCACTCGGGGTTCGCCGGGACGGACTTCGCGACGAAGTTCGGGCGACGGGCGTTCATCCAGCGGACCCGCTCGAAGCTGTCCGCCGACCTCGGTCCCGCGATCGCGCCGTTCAACGCGTTCCTGGTGCTGCAGGGCATCCAGACCCTGTCGCTCCGCATGGACCGGCACGTGTCCAACGCCGCGACGGTGGCGACGTGGCTCGACGCGCACGAACAGGTCACGGGCGTCCACTACGCCGGCCTGCCCTCGTCGCCGTGGCACCACCTGCAGCAGCGCTACGTGCCGAAGGGCCCGTCCGCGGTGCTGGCGTTCGACCTGGCCGGAGGGGTCGAGGCCGGCCGGCGCTTCGTCGCCGCGCTCGAGCTGTTCGACCACGTGTCGAACCTGGGCGACGTGCGCTCCCTCGTGGTGCACCCGGCGTCCACCACGCACGTGCAGATGACCCCGGAGGAGCGCGCCCGGGCCGGCGTGGGCGAGGGACTCATCCGACTGTCGATCGGCCTGGAGCACGTCGACGACATCCTCGCGGACCTGGCACGGGGGTTCACGGCGGCCGCAGCGGGATAGGTTGGGGGCATGACCTCGCTGGCCGCACCGACCCGCGTGCGGGTGCGCGCTCCCGGCAAGATCAACGTGTTCCTGTCCGTCGGTGCGCTGCAGGACGACGGCTACCACGACGTCGCGACCGCGTACCAGGCGGTGTCGCTGTACGAGGACGTGACCGCCGAGCTCGCCGACGACTTCACGGTGCGCTTCACCGGCCCGATCGACACGAGCGCGGTGCCCGTGGACGAGTCGAACCTGGCCGTCCGGGCCGCTCGGCTGGTCGCCGAGGCGGGCGGTCACCGGGGCGGCGTCCGGTTGACGATCGACAAGCAGGTCCCCGTCGCCGGCGGGATGGGCGGGGGCTCGGCCGATGCGGCCGCCACGCTGCTCGCCTGCGACACCCTCTGGGGTACCGGCCTGGGCCGTGACGAACTGCTGCGGCTGGCCGCCCGGCTCGGGGCCGACGTGCCGTTCGCCTTCGCGGGCGGGACCGCCGTGGGCACCGGTCGGGGCGACGAGCTCAGCCCGGCCCTGGCGAAGGGCGAGTTCCACTGGGTCCTCGCCCTGAGCGAGGCGGGGCTCTCGACGCCCGCGGTGTACCGCGCGCTCGACGAGCACCGGGAGCGCTACCGCGCGGACATCCGTCCGGCCCCGACGACGCCCGTGGTCGAGGCGAACGTCCTCCAGGCCCTGCGTGCCGGCGACCCCGACCTGCTCGCGGACTGCCTGCACAACGACCTGCAGGCGCCGGCGATGCGGCTGCAGCCCGGGCTGGCGACGACCCTCGAGGTCGGTGAGAAGGCCGGAGCGCTCGCCGGGCTGGTGTCCGGCAGCGGGCCGACGGTCGCGTTCCTCGTCGCCGACCGCGACACCGCGCTCGAGGTCCAGGTGGAGCTCAGTGCCGCGGGTCTTGTCGCGCTCCGGGCGACGGGCCCGGTGCACGGCGCGCGCGTCGTGCACTGACGGGCGAGCCTCCTCGTCCGCAGCCGCGGGTCAGTCGCGGACGTACTCCGTGATGACGACCCGACCGGTCTTCCAGTGCTGCTCGGCGTGGAACCCCTGCTCGGCGAGCACGGACGTGGTCTCCGGCGCGATGTTCCGCGCCTTCGACGTGCCGCCGACGAACCACACGGTGTCGATGTCGCCGAGGCGGGCCGGGATCGTCGTCGCGAGGTCGCCGTTCCGGTTCCAGAGCACGCCGGTCTCGGCGCCGTCCTGCTGCATGCCGAGGTCCGTCAGGCCCGTGAACGCCCACGGGTAGGAGACGCGGACGATCTCAGCGGTCGAGCCGGGGTGCCCGTAGACGCTGCCGAACACGACGCCACCGTTCGCCCCGGGGGACGCGCTGCGTTCGGCCTCGATGATCGACGCCGCCCGCGCCCACGTCGAGTCCTGCTTCGACTGCGGGGTCTTGACGTCGATCGCGCTCGGCACGCTGATGACGAGGAACAGGCCCAGGACGGTCGCGATCACGGCCCGGGGGCGCACCAGGGTGACCGCGAGGGCGATGAGGAGCGCGACGAACGGCAGGCTGAGCGAGGCGTACTTCGGCGAGTACAGGTGCTCACCGAGGGCCGTGGCGCCGAGGAGCACCGCGGTCGGCACGAGGGCGAGCGGCAGGGCGACGCGGACGGCCTGGGCGCGCACGACGGCCCGGACGGTGGGCGACCGCCGGTGTGCGGCGACGAGGGCCGACACGGCCCCGACGAGCAGGAGCGCCCACGCCACCGCCGCGTAGGCGTCGATGCCGCCGAACCAGGCCGTGGCGAACACCTGGGGGAACGTCCGGTCGCCGATGCCGGTGATCCACCCGACCTGCTTCGACTGCGCCGTGACGGCGAGGACGAGCGGGGAGACGACCAGGGCGGCTGCGCCGGCGGCGACGACCCAGGGGAGGAGTGCGCGCCGGGGGAGGACCGGGGGACGGCCGTCCCGACGGGCCCGCTGTGCCAGGAGCGTCCACCCGAGCGTCACCGCGTGCGCGACGACGGCGAGCGCCAGGTAGACGTTGAACGTGACCGACACCGCGGCGAGGATGCCGTACGCGATCCACCAGCGGCGGCCCGATCCCGTGCGGGTGCGGCGGACCGCGGTGGTGCCGACCAGGGTCAGGCACACGGCGAGCGTGGTGATCGTGGCGTACGGACGGCCCTCGGACCCGGCCCACTGCACACGGGGCAGCGCCAGGAAGACGAGCCCCGCGGTGATGCCGAGCCGGCGACCGCCGAGGCGACGACCGAGCGCGACGACCAGCCCGGCCGCGACACCGATCGCCAGCGCGCTCGGGAACCGCAGCGTGAAGGGCGTGTACCCCACGAGCCAGAACCAGGCGTGGATGAGTGCGTAGTAGAGGCCGTGCACGGCGTCGACGTTCTGCAGTTCGGCCCACAGCTGCGGCCAGCTCCGCTGCGCGCTCGTGACCGTCGCTGCCTCGTCGTACCAGAGTGACGGCACCCAGGCGAAGAGGGCTCCCGTGACCACACCGAGCGCACCGATCGTGAGCTCCGGCGTCCGCACGGCCGCGATCCGGGCCGCGGCGGACGCGGACCGGAGCCGGGTGCGGACCGGCGTCGCGCCGGCCGAGGCTGGGACGCGGATCGTCCCGGTCTGTGGTGCAGTCACGCCCGCGACGGTACCGCCCACGGCTGGGCGGGTGCCCGGTGCGGAACGGGTCGTCGATGAGAGTTCGCGATGCCGTAGGGTCACGGACACCATGACGACACTCCGCATCCGAGACGCCGCGCGGTACCTGGGCGTGAGCGACGACACCGTCCGCCGACTGGTCGACGCCGGCACCCTCCCGCGGTCCGAGGACCCGGCGGGACGCACGGTGGTCGAGGGCAGCGACCTCGCGGCGTACGTGCGCGGCCGCGACGCCGGGCTCGACGACCCGTCCGGGGTCCGCAGTTCGGCCCGCAACCGCTTCGTCGGGATCGTCACCGACCTCGTCGTCGAGGGCGTCGTCGCCCAGGTCGAGCTGCAGGCGGGGCCGAACCGCGTGGTCTCGCTCATGACGGCCGAGGCGGTGCGGGACCTCGGGCTCGAGGTCGGGTCCGTCGCGGTGGCCTCGGTGAAGGCCACGATGGTCACGGTCGAGGTGCCCGAACGACCGGAGCGTGCACGGTGACCGCCCCCGACCCCGAGGCGCTCCGGGCCCGTCGCCGGACCACCTCGCGCACCGCCGCCCTCGACGGCGCCGGCCAGCCCGCCCTCGACGCCCTCGCGACCGCCCGCGTGCTCGTCGTCGGCGCCGGCGGCCTCGGAGCCCCCGTGCTCACCTACCTGGCCGGCTCGGGACTCGGGCGGATCACGATCGTCGACCACGACGTCGTCGACACGTCGAACCTCGCGCGGCAGACGCTGTTCTCGTCGGCCGACGTCGGCCGGGCCAAGGCGGCCTGCGCCGCCGACCGCGTCCGCGGCGTCGACCCGGTCGTCGAGGTCGTTGCCCTGGCCGAGCGCTTCCGCCCCGAGCACGTCGCCGACCACGACGTGGTGGTGGACGCCGCGGACAGCGTCGAGGTCACCCGGGCGGTCTCGGACGCCTGCGCCGCCGCCGGGGTGCCCTTCGTGTGGGGGACCGCGCTCGGGTACGACGGGCAGGTCTCGGTGTTCCACGACGCCGCAGCGGAGCCGGTCGACTTCCACGACCTGCACCCCGAGGCACTGCCGGACGAGGGCTCGTGCGCGGCCGACGGGGTGCTGCCGGCACTGTGCGGCGCCGTCGGCGCGGTGATGGCCGCACAGGTCACCGCCCTGGTCGCCGGGCTCGGCGAACCGCTGCTCGGACGGGTCCTCACCGTCGACGCACGCCGGTGGCGGTGGACCGAGAGCCCGCTGCGTCGCGGCCCGGCCTCGGTCCGCCCGGCCCCCACGACGCTCGCCGAACCCGAGCGGATCGCACCGGCGGCACTCGCCCGGCGGCTCGGGGAGGACACGGGGGACCTGGTCCTCGTCGACGTCCGGACCGACGAGGAGCGTGCCACCGGCACCGTCCCCGGGTCGCGCACCCCGGACACGGTCGACACCGGGGACGGTGCCGCCGAGTTCGTCGTCGTCTGCGCGTCGGGCGTCCGCGCCACCGCCTGGGCCCGTGCCGCCGCGGCGGACCGCCCGGTCGACGCCGCGCCGGTCGTCGTGCTCGACGGCGGCATCACGGCGTGGCGCGCCGAAGGGTTGCCCATCGCCGAGTGACGCAGGTGCGGCTACGATGACCGCGTGAAGCCGCTGCTGCGTCCCGGTCTCCTCGCCCTCGTCGCGACGGCGGCCCTGGCGCTGTCCGGCTGCTCGGCCGCGACACCCTCGGGCGCTCCGGACCCGAGCGGACCCGGCACCGCGAGCGGCAGCCCGTCGGGTCCGACCGGCACGATCACCGTCCTCGCCGCTGCCTCGCTCCAGCGCACGTTCACGGAGCTCGGTGAGCAGTACGAGCAGGACCACCCCGGTACGACGATCCGGTTCTCGTTCGCCGGGTCGAGCGACCTGGTCTCCCAGATCGCCAACGGCGCCCCGGCGGACGTGTTCGCCTCCGCCGACCAGGCGAACATGGCGAAGCTCACGACGACCGACCTGGCCGACGGATGGCCCCGCGACTTCGCGACCAACGTGCTCGAGATCGCGGTCGCGCCGGGCAACCCCGACCACATCGGCAACCTGCGCGACCTGACGTCGTCGGACGTGCAGCTCGTGACGTGCGCCGCCCCCGTGCCGTGCGGTGCCGCGACGGCGGAGGTCGAGGCGGCGGCCGGGGTCACGCTGCGCCCGGTCAGCGAGGAGCAGTCCGTCACGGACGTGCTCGGCAAGGTCGAGTCGGGGCAGGCGGACGCCGGACTGGTCTACGTGACGGACGTCCGCGGTGCGGGAGGGAAGGTCGACGGCGTGCCGTTCGACGAGTCGTCGGAGGCCGTGAACACGTACCCGATCGGCGTGCTGCGGGAGTCCAGGGACCCGGGTCTCGCCGCCTCGTTCGCCGCGTACGTGCGCTCCGACGCCGGTCGGGAGGTGCTCACGGACGCCGGCTTCGGCACCCCCTGACGATGCCGCCACGCGACCGCGCGGTCCTCCACCGCACGCCCGTCCCGTGGTGGCTGCCGGTGCCGGCCGTGGTGGGCGGGCTGTTCGTCGTGGTGCCGGTCCTCGCGATGGTCGGCCGGGTCGACTGGTCGTCGTTCGTCGCGCTCGTCACGTCGCCGGCCTCGACCACGGCGCTCGGGCTGAGCCTCGGCACCGCGGCCGCGGCCACCGGTGTCGCCTTCGTCCTCGGCTACCCCCTCGCCGTGCTCTTCGCCCGGTCGACGTCACGGTGGGTGGGGGTCCTGCGGGCCCTCGTCCTGCTGCCGCTCGTCCTCCCGCCGGTCGTCGGCGGTCTCGCGCTCCTCGCCGCGTTCGGACGGCTCGGCGTGCTCGGGGCCTTCCTCGACGAGCACGGTCTGCGGATCGCGTTCACGACCACCGCCGTGGTGATGGCGCAGGTCTTCGTGTCGATGCCCTTCCTGGTGTCCTCGATCGAGGGTTCCCTCCGCACCGGTGGTGACCGCGCGGAACGGATCGCCGCGACGCTCGGCGCCGGACCGACCCGGACCTTCCTCACCGTGACGACGCCGCGCGTGCTGCCCGGGATCACCGCGGGCCTGGTGCTCTGCGGGGCGCGGGCGCTCGGCGAGTTCGGCGCCACGCTGACCTTCGCCGGCAGCCTGCAGGGCGTCACGCGGACGCTCCCGCTCGAGGTGTACCTGCAGCGCGAGGTCGACCCGGACACCGCGGTCGCGCTCGCCCTCGTGCTCGTGGTCGTCGCCCTGGTCGTGATCGGGACGACGACCCTGCGGACCCGCCCGGTGGTCGCGTGACGGCCGCGGTGGACGGCCTCAGCGCACACGTCGTCGTGCCGGCCCGCGGCGTCGACGTCCGCCTGACGATCGGTGCGGACGAGTGCGTCGCCCTGGTCGGCCCGAACGGCGCGGGCAAGTCGACCGTCGTCGAGGCGCTCGCCGGACTCCTCCGAACGCGCGACACCAGCGTGGTGCTGGCCGGACGCGACCTCACCGCGGTCCCCACGCACCGCCGACGGGTCGGACTGGTCGCGCAGCGCCCCGACCTGTTCGCACACCGGACGGTCGCCGGGAACGTCGCCTTCGGGCCGCGGGCCACGGGCGCGAGCGGACGCCGGGCGCGTGACCGGGCCGCCGCGGCCCTCGCCGCCGTCGGTGCGTCGGGTCTCGCCGACCGGGCGCCGGGCACGTTGTCCGGTGGGCAGGCGCAGCGGGTCGCCGTCGCCCGTGCGCTCGCCACCGACCCGGCCCTCCTGCTGCTCGACGAGCCGACCACCGCCCTCGACGTCGACGCCCGTGCCGAGGTGCGCGACGCCCTCCGCACGGCACGCACCGGCCGACCGACGCTCCTCGTGACGCACGACCCGCTCGAGGCGGTCGCCCTCGCCGACCGCATCGTCGTGCTGGAGCGCGGCCGCGTCGTGGAGGACGGTCCGACCGACGTCGTCCTCCGGCGCCCGCGGACGCCGTTCTCGGCGTCCTTCTCGGGGCTGGTGCTCGTGCCGGGGACCGCGACCGCGACCGGGATCGCACCCGACGGCGGGGGCGAGCTGGTGTCGGCGGCGCACGGCGTGCCTCCCGGCCGGCCGGTCGTCGCCGCACTGCACCCGACGGCGGCGCGCATCGGTCGCGACGGCGCCGGGCTGGCGCGCGTGGTGACCGCGGTGGAGCCGCGGGACGGACTCGTCCGGGTGCGCGCCGGCGACCTGGTGGCGGACGTGACGGTCGCGACGGCGGCGTCGCTGGGACTCGGAGCCGGGGTGCCCGTGCGGATCGGGGTCGACCCGGAGGAGGTCAGCGTCTACGAGCCGACCGAGCCCGCCGGCGGACCGGCCGAGCCCGCCGGCGCTCCGACCTAGCCCCCGGCGAAGGGCGGCATGACGTCGACGGTGCCGACACCGTCGAGCACGGTCGACCGGTCGCGGGTGGTCACCCCGTCGACCAGGTACGAGCACCGTCCCTGCAAGGCGGCCCACCGGTCCGGGTCGGCCGCGGGGACGCTCTGCAGGGCGTCGTCGAGCGTGGCGGCGTCGAGCGTGACCTCGTCCCGACCCACGGCGGCCCGGGCCGCCGCGAAGAAGCGCATCGTCGTCACCGTCAGCCGCCGATCGCGCTCATGCCGCGGGCGGGGTGCACGATCCCGTCCACGTCGTCGCCGTGGTCGCGGGGCTTCGCCCACATCGCCCGCCGCCACGTGTCGAGCAGGACGTCGTCGGTCGCGCCGGCGCGCAGGGGACCGAGCAGGTCGACCTCGTCGTCGGAGAACAGGCAGGAGCGCACGTGCCCCTCGGCCGTCAGGCGGGTGCGGGTGCAGTCGGCGCAGAACGACTCGGTGATGCTCGCGATGACGCCCACGGTGCCGAGCGGCTGACCGTCGAGGGTGCTGACCCGGTACCGCTCGGCGGGGGCGCCGTCCCGCGGTGCCTCGTCCGGTTCGAGCCGGAAGCGCTCGCCGAGCATGCTGCGGGTCTCCTCGGCGGTGACCATCGTCGCACCGTCCCAGGCGTGGCCGGGGTCGAGCGGCATCTGCTCGATGAACCGCAGCTCGTGTCCTCGGTCGAGGCACCAGGCGAGCAGGTCGACGGCCAGGTGGTCGTTGACGCCCCGGAGCAGCACGGCGTTGACCTTCACCGCGAGGCCCGCGTCGGCGGCGGCCGCGATGCCCTCGAGGACGCGGTCGAGGAACGGTCGTCGGGTGACCTCGGCGAAGACGTCGGGGTCGACGGTGTCGAGCGAGACGTTGACGCGCCGGAGCCCGGCGTCCGCCAGGGCCTGCGCACGGTTCGCCAGGCCGATCGCGTTCGTCGTGATGGAGAGCTCGACGTCGTGCGCGGAGCAGCGGCGGACGATGTCGACCAGGTCGGCGCGCAGGAGCGGCTCGCCGCCGGTGAAGCGGACCTTGCGGACGCCGAGCGTGTCGGCGGCGAGGCCGACCAGCCGCTCGATCTCCGTCGCGGTCATGAGCGCGTCCGAGGGGATCACCGGCAGGCCCTCCGCCGGCATGCAGTAGGTGCACCGGAGGTTGCAGCGCTCGGTGAGCGATACCCGCAGGTCGACGGCGCGTCGGGCGAACCGGTCGACCAGTCCGAGGTCGTCACCGGGCCGGGGAGGGAGGACCGGCGACTCGCTGCGCACCCGGCGCAGCAGGCCGGTCGAGGGCAGGATCCGCGCCGTCACCCGGCTGATGCTACCCCGCGTCGCCGGAGGTGCGGCTGCGCGGGTCCACCGACCGCCACCAGCGGGGGTCGAGTCGACGGCCCCAGCGGACCCAGTCCTCGCGGCGGGTGCGGACGACGGTGACGACCAGGATCACGAGCACCGCGGCGAGCAGCCACCACCGGAACGCGGCCGCGGACGGCCACACGCCGCGCAGGGCGATGGCGAGGTTGAGGGCCATCCACTCCCACCGGCCGGACAGCACCACGAACGGGATGAGGAGCAGTGCGTACCAGGGGTACCGCGGGGTCACGGCGAGGAAGGTCACGCCGATCATGAACACCTCGGCGGACCACGGCCGGGCGGGGTCGGCCAGGCGCCAGGAGACGAGCGCGGCGACCAGCACCACGAGCCCGACGACGACGGTCGCCGCGTCACCGGGCACGACGGCCGACACGAGGGCGAACCGGGAGCCGTCCTCGTAGCCCTCCTCGGACAGGTAGCCCGGCAGGTACCCGAGCACCTTCGGACCCGTGCTGACGACGTAGGGCACGTAGAGCAGTGCGAAGACGGCGATGCCGACCGGGACCGCCCACCAGTGACGCCACCGTCCGAGCAGCGGCGGGTACACGATCGCCGGGATGAGCTTCGTGGCGGTCGCCGCGCCGAGGGCGATGCCGCCCCAGATCGGGCGGCCGAACGCGACGAGCACGACGCCGGCGGTCGCGAGGGCCGCACCGACGACGTCGACGTGCGAGTTCGTCACCGCCTCGGACGCCACGAGGGGCGACCACGCCCAGAGCGCCGCCCACCAGGTCGGGCGGCCGACACGGCGGAGCACCACGAGCAGGCCGACGGTCACGCCGAGCGAGACGAGCAGCCCGGCGACCTGGAACGGCATGTACTGCGCCGTCGCGGGCACGAACGCCCGCACCCCGGCGAACCACAGCTGCGCCATCGGCGGGTAGATGGTCACGACGTCCGGCCGGTTGATCGCGACGCAGTGGCCGTCGGCGCCGTCGCCGAGGCCGCGCATCCGCGGCTCCAGGGGCTTGCACGTGCCGTCGATCTTGTCCGGGAAGAGCCAGTCGGGACGCAGCCCGGACAGGAGTGTCGACTGCGGTGTGTGCGCGTACGGCGAGACGCCCGCGTGTTGCACGATCCCGTCCCAGGCGTAGCGGGCAGAGTCGGTACTGGTGTTCGGTGGTCCCACGAGCGCCGCGATCCCGACGACGACCGCGCCGACGAGGACGATCCGGGTCGTCCATGCGCGGGGCACGAAGCGCAGTGCGAGGACGGAACCCGCGAAGACCGTCCAAGCGATCAGCGTCCACGCAACGAATGGGGAACGATGACCGGCACGGAGGAACCCCAGATGCGTGATGCCGAAGGCGATGACACCCGCCAGCGCCAGCACGCCGACGACGGCCAGGACGGTCGGCACGACCGCGGTCGTCGGGACGGTGGCGGCGCGCGGTCGTCTGCTCATGGTTCCCCGAGGCTATCCATCGTGCGGCGGGTCCTGCTGGACGCACGGGCGACGATGGCGTCACCCAACCGGAACGCCCGCTCCGCCGTCGTGTGGGGTCGGCTGCTCGGCATCGCGTTCGTCGTCTGCTTCGGCACCGGCGTCTTCAGCCACCTGCTGCAGGACCCGCTGCCCGGCATGCGCTTCCCCACGCGACCGGTGCAGCTCTACCAGTTCACCCAGGGCCTGCACATCACCGCGGGCATCGCGATCATCCCCCTGCTGTTCGCGAAGCTGAACGTCGTGATGCCGGCGCTGGCCCAGGTGCCGCCGGTGCGCGGGGTGGTCCACCTGCTCGAGCGGCTGTCCATCGCGGTGCTCGTGTCGGCGTCGATCGTGCAGGTCGGCACCGGCCTGCTCAACACGTACCAGTGGTACCCGTTCCCGTTCCCGTTCCGGCAGACGCACAACGCGATTGCGTACGTCATCATCGGGTCGCTGATCCTGCACATCGCGGCGAAGCTGCCCGTGATCGCGCGCTACTGGCGGGCGCGGGACGCCTACGACGCCGACGGTCGGTTCGTCGCGGACCCGACGGTGGGCAGCGAGCTGCTGCCGGACGGCCGGGAGGCGCGTCCCGCCGTGGGCGAGCGGGCCGCGGCCGAGCAGACGGCCGGCGCGTACCCCCGTGGGCTGACCGGCCGCCTGCTGCGGTGGGTGGACGGCCCGGCTGCGCCGGCGGAGCACGAGACTCGCCCTGGCGGACGGGTTCGCGGTCCCGGGACCGCGGACGTGTCCGCGGAGCCGAGGCTCGCGGACGGCGTCGGCGGGACGGAGGCGGGGCGCGCCTCCCGGCCGGAGCAGGCGGCGACCGCGGACGGCGGACGTCGGCAGCGGATCGCCCGACGCGGCTTCGTGGCGGGCGTCACCGCAGCGACGGTCGGTGTCGTCGCGCTCACCGCCGGACAGTCGAACCGCCTGCTCGAACCCCTCAACGTGTTCGGGGCGCGGCAGCGGCACGTCGGCCCGCAGACCCTGCCGGTGAACCGGACCGCACGCGCCGCCGGTGTGCTCGCGACCGCGACGGCCGCCGACTGGACGCTCACCGTCGTCGGACCCGACGTGACGCGGACCTTCTCGCGGGCCGAGCTCGTCGCGCTCGGCACCGCGACCGCCGACCTGCCGATCTCGTGCGTCGAGGGGTGGAGCCAGATGGCCTCGTGGCGCGGGGTGCCGATGCGTGACCTGCTCGCGTCGGTGCAGGCGGACCCGGCGTCGCCGCTGCGGATCACGAGCCTCGAGCAGAGCGGGGGCTACCGCGTGACCGAGATGGGTGCCGAGTACGCCGCCGACCCGACGACGCTCCTGGCGCTCGAGGTGAACGGCGAGACGCTCGACCTGGACCACGGGTTCCCCGCCCGGGTCATCGCGCCCGGACGGCCGGGCGTGCTGCAGACGAAGTGGATCGGGAAGATCGAGGTGATCCGATGAGGGCCGCGAGGATCGTGCTCGTCGTGCTGGGCCTGCTCGTGACGGCGTTCGGCGCCTACGTGCTCGTCACCACCGTCCGACCCCAGCGCATCGGGGGACTGGCCACGTGGCTGCTCGCCGCGGTCGTCCTGCACGACGCGGTGCTCTCGCCGTTCGTCGTCGGCGCCGGACTCCTGCTGCGGCGGACCGGGCGGCGGCTCGGGGTGGGCGTGCTCGTCGTCGTGCAGACCGCCGTCGTGCTCGGGTGCGTGCTCGCCGTGGTCGTCCTGCCGGAGATCGCGGCGGCGCACCACGGTCGGAAGAACCCGACGGTGCTGCCGTTCGACTACACGACCCGGTTGCTCGTGGTCGAGGGGGTGCTGCTCGCCGTGGTGGTGGTCGCGCTCGTGGTCGGCATCGCCCGGGCCCGTCGATCACCGCGACCACTGGTTGCAGCGACAACCAATGGCTAGCATGGGGTCATGACGGACGACACGCCCTGGCTCACGCGCGACCAGCTGCGCGCGTGGATGAAGCTCGTCGCCGTCATGGAGCTCCTGCCGGCGGCGCTCGACCAGCAGCTGCAGCGCGACGCGGACCTGACGCACTTCGACTACATGGTCGTCGCGATGCTGTCGGAGACCGAGGGGCGGACGCTGCGGATGTCGGCGCTCGCCGCCGCGACGAACGCCTCCCTGCCGCGGTTGTCCCACGTGGTGTCGCGGCTCGAGAAGCGGGGGCTCGTCACCCGCTGCCCGTCCGCCGACGACCGCCGGGCGACCGACGTCCGGCTCACCGACGACGGGTACGACGCCATCGTGACCGCCGCACCCGACCACGTCCGCACCGCACGACGCTTCGTCATCGACGCGCTCGACGACGAGCAGGTCGGGCAGCTCGACGGCATCACCCGCGCGCTGCTCGGGCGGCTCGACCCCGAGGGGCGGTTCGCCGCGCTGACCTACCCGCGCGACGAGGACGACCCGGCGCTCTGCGAGGCGCGGTTGACCGGCGCGGACGCCGCGGTGGCCGGCGCCCCCGGCGCAGCGCCGTCCGGGGTGCTGTTCCGGGACGTGACCGCCGACGACGGTGCACTGCTCCGGCACGCGACGCTCGCCGCGATGAACTGGCGGGCGGCGACCTTCGTGGACGCCGACCTCGACCGCCCGGAGTTCGCGCACTACTTCGCCGGCTACGACCCCGCGCGGGACCACGGGGTCGTCGCGGTCGACGGCGAGGGCCCCGTGGGTGTCGCGTGGGTGCGGTTCCTGCCCGCCGACGACCCCGGCTACGGGTTCGTCGCCGAGGACGTGCCCGAACTCACGACGGCCGTCGAGCCGCGCGGTCGGGGCCGTGGGGTCGGCACCGCACTGCTGACCCGCCTGCTCGCCGCCGGGTGCGCGGCGGGGTGGCCCGGGGTGAGCCTCAGCGTCGAGGACGGCAACACCGGGGCGCGCATCCTGTACGAGCGGGTCGGCTTCCGGACCGTGGGACGCAACGGCGACTCGGACACGATGCTCGCGCGCTGCTGAGCCGGGCGGCCCGGGGCCCGCGCTGGTACACCAGTAGGCTCGGCGCATGACCGACCGTGCCACGCCGTCCGACACGTACTCCTACCTCGGACCCGCGGGCACGTTCACCGAGGCGGCGCTCAAGCTCGTCGACGCGGCGGCCGGCAAGCCGTGGCGGAGCGTCAACAACGTCGGCGAGGCACTCGACGACGTCGTGCGCGGCCGCTCGGTCGGCGCCGTGATCGCCATCGAGAACAGCGTCGACGGGGGCGTGAGCGCCACCCAGGACGCCCTCGCCCGGATCCCCGGCGTGCGGATCGTGGGGGAGTACCTGGTCCCCGTCGACTTCGTGCTCGTCGCCCGGCACGGCACCGCGCTCGCGGACGTCCGCACCGTGAACGCGCACCCCGTGGCCTACGCGCAGACGCACCGGTGGCTCGAGCGGAACCTCCGTGGACACGGCCACATCCCGGCGTCGTCGAACGTGGCCGCGGCGACCGCGTTGCTCGACGAGCACCCCGTCGCCGACGCCGCGGTCGCGCCGCCCGGCATCACCGACCACCACGACCTGGCGGTGCTCGCGTCGTCCATCGGCGACAACGCGTCGGCCGTCACGCGGTTCGTGCTGGTGTCCCGGACGCTCGCGATCCCGGAGCGCACCGGGGCAGACAAGACGAGCGTCATCGTGGAGCTGCCGAGCGAGCACCCCGGCGCCCTGGTCGACATGCTCGAGCAGTTCGCGACGCGGGGCATCAACATGGGGCTGCTGTCCTCGCGGCCGATCGGCGACGAGCTCGGGCGGTACCGGTTCGTCATCGACCTCGACGGGCACGTGCGTGACGAGCGGGTGGCGGACGCGCTGATGGGCCTGCGCCGCTTCAGCCCGCGCGTGACGTTCCTCGGGTCGTACCCGCGGGCCGACGGCTTCCGCCCGGAGGTCTCGGCGCGCTACTCGGACGAGGCGTTCGTCGAGGCGCGGGACTGGCTCCGCGCGATCGTGTCCGGCGAGCCCGACCCGAGCTGACGCGGGGCCGGCGCCCGCGACCCGTGAAACGCAACGTCGGCGGTTCCTCGCAGCGGTACATCGCTGCGAGGAACCGCCGACGTTGCGTCTTGCGAGCGCCGGAGCCGGGCGCCCGCGTCAGCTGTGGTCGGACTCGACCTTGCGCGTCGAGCGCGTCTGGTCGTGCGGACCGGCGACCCGAACGGTCAGTCCGCCGGCGTCGATCCGCGCCTTGAACGCGACGACCTCGCCGACGGGGTCACCGTCGATCTCGAACTCGTCCGGACGCTCGAGCCGGGCGACGAACTCCTCGCCACGGATGTAGCGCAGGGGACGCTCCTCGCGCGCGGCGGTCGTGATGCGCTTGCCGACCGCGGTCTGGCCCATCTTCGAGCGGCGGAAGGACCGCAGGATCGCGTTCTCCCACAGCATCCGGGCGGCGATGCGGAGCCAGCCGAAGAAGCCGCGCGGCCGCATCACGACGATGTCGAACACCCCGTCGTCGATCTCGGCGTCGGGCAGCAGGGTCGCGCCGGCCTGCAGCATGCCGCAGTTGCCGACGATCAGCGAGTGCGCCCGGACGGACTGGTTGCCCTCGCCGTCGAGCTTGTACCGGAACTCGAACGCATCGGCGTCCCGCAGGGACCGGACGAGCGAGTCGACGTAGGCGAGCCACCCGACCTTCTTCTTCAGGTCGTCGTTCGTGTTCGCGAGCATCCGGGCGTCGAGCCCGAGACCGGCCATCACGAGGAAGCCGTACTGCTCGCGCTCGCCATCCGGACGCTCGAGTTCGAGTTCGCCGAAGTCGATCGCGCGGTCCTCGCCGCGGAAGATCGTCCGGACGCTGGCGCCCAGGTCGTCGATCGGCGCGGGGATGTTGCGCGCGAGCAGGTTGCCCGTGCCGCTCGGCAGCAGGGCGAGGGTGGCACCGGAGCCGTGCACGACCTCGGCGACGGCACGGACGGTGCCGTCCCCGCCGGCCGCGGCGACCACGTCGGCACCGGCCTCGAGCGCGGCCTTCGCCATGCCGCCGCCCGGGTCCTCCTCCGAGGTCTCGAACCACAGGGTCTCGGCCCAGCCGGCTTCCTGCTGGTGCTTCGCGACGGTGCTCTTCAGGGTCTCCAGGTGCACCTTGACCGGGTTGTAGACGACCGCGGCCGTCCGCTGCTCGGTCTGGAGGGCGTCCTGGTCCGCGGGCGCGGTCTCCGATGGGGTCGACATGGGACCGACGTTACCGATGCACGCCTGCGAAGGGACGCCCCCGGCGCCGCGTGCACGCCTGCGGGGGGCGCCCCGGCGCGGCGTCAGCGCCCGTCGTGCAGCGTCACCGGGTAGCCGTCCGGGTCGGCGAGGGTGAACGTCCGGCCGAAGGGGCCGTCGAAGGGCGGGGTGACGATCGTGTGCCCGTCCGCGACGAGGGCGTCGTGGATCGCCTGGACGTCGGTCGCGTGGAACCAGAGCGCGACGCCGAGCCCCGGCCGGCCTGCGGCGAGGTCCGTCCCGGGGACGAGGTCGCGGAGCGCGAACGCGATCGGTTCGGTCTGGAACACGACGGCGTGCGGCGGGCCCGCGGGGGAGCGGACGAGCCCGAGGTACTGCTCGTAGAACGCCTGCGAGACGTCGAGGTCGCGGACCTGCAGTGAGGTGAAGTCGATCCCGGTGGCGGGCATGCTGTGCTCCTTCTGTCGGTGTCAGATGCCTGACACGAGAAGAGTATGTCAGACTTCTGACATGCGCAACGACCGCATCGACCTCGACTCCTCCGTCGGCTACGTCCTCAAGGAGGCGGCGAGTGCGCTCCGCGTCGCCATGGAGGACGCGCTCCGGCCCTTCGGCATGACGATCACGCACTACTCGTGCCTCGAACTGCTCGCGCAGCGCCCCGGCATGTCGAACTCCGAGCTGGCGCGCGGCACCTTCGTGACGCGGCAGTCGATGAACACGCTCCTGCAGCAGCTCGAGCGCGACGGGATCGTCAGCCGCCCGGAGGCCCCGACCACGGGCAAGGTCCTGCCCACGACGCTGACGGCGGCCGGTCGCCGCCAGCGTGAGCAGGCGAGCACCGCCGTGCGCGAGGTCGAGCTGCGGATGACCCGCGACCTCGACGACGCCGGCCGCGCAGCGGCCTTCCGCCTGCTCCGCGGGATGGTCGCCGCCCTGCGCGACCAGCCGTCGACGGACGTGACCGACTGACGGACGGGAGGCCCGTGGCGGCGGCGCCACGGGCCTCCCGTCCGGTGGTCACACGGCCCCTCTAGGATGATCCGGTGATCGATCTCCAGCTCCTGCGCGACCACCCGGACGTCATCAAGGCCTCGCAGGAGGCGCGCCGCGCCTCCGTCTCCGTCGTCGACGACGCGGTGTCGGCGGACGCCGCCCGACGTGGTGCGATCACCTCGTTCGAGGCCCTGCGGGCCGAGCAGAACGCGTTCGGCAAGACCGTCGCGAAGGCCCCGAAGGACGAGAAGGCCGCCCTCGTGCAGCAGGCGCAGGCCCTCGCCGCGAAGGTCAAGGAGGCCCAGGCCGAGGTGACCGCGGCCGAGGAGACGTTCGACCGCGTCGTCCGCTCGATCCCCAACGTCGTGCTGCCGGACGTGCCGGTGGGCGGCGAGGACGACTTCGTCACCCTGCGCACCGTCGGCACGAAGCCCGAGTTCGCCTTCGAGCCGAAGGACCACGCCGACCTCGGCGAGCACCTCGGCATCATCGACATCCCGCGCGGCGTCAAGGTCTCCGGCTCGCGGTTCTACTTCCTCCGCGGCCTCGGCGCGCGGCTCGAGATCGCGCTCATGAACCTCGGGCTCGACCGCGCGATCGAGCACGGGTTCGAACCGCTCATCACCCCGACGCTCGTGCGTCCGGAGACGATGGCCGGCACCGGGTTCCTCGGCGAGCACGCGGCCGAGGTCTACCGGCTCGAGGCCGACGACCTCTACCTGACCGGCACGAGCGAGGTCGCCCTCGCCGGGTTCCACGCCGACGAGATCCTGTCGTTCCCGGAGTCGGGCGAGGGCATCCGCTACGCCGGCTGGTCGACCTGCTACCGGCGCGAGGCCGGGTCCGCGGGCAAGGACAACCGCGGCATCCTGCGCGTGCACCAGTTCAACAAGCTCGAGATGTTCGCGTACGTGCTCCCCGAGCAGGCCGAGGCAGAGCACCAGCGCCTCGTCGCGATGCAGGAGTCGATGATGCAGGACCTCGGCCTGCACTACCGCGTGATCGACGTCGCCGGCGGTGACCTCGGCACGAGTGCCGCGCGGAAGTACGACATCGAGGCGTGGGTCCCGACGCAGGGCACCTTCCGCGAGCTCACGTCGACCTCGAACTGCACGACGTTCCAGGCCCGCCGCCTGGACACCCGCTACCGGACGGCGACCGGCAAGACGGCGCCGGTCGCCACCCTCAACGGCACGCTCGCCACCACCCGCTGGATCGTCGCGATCCTCGAGACCCACCAGCAGGCCGACGGGTCGGTGGTGGTGCCGGAGGTGCTGCGTCCGTACCTGGGTGGCGTCGAGGTGATCGAACCCCGATGAGTGCACACGAGCGGTTCGTCGACGGGTCGGCGCAGGGCGGTTCGTCCGCGCCCGGTTCCTCCGGTCCGTCTGCCTCCGGTCCGTCCACCTCCGGGTCGGACACGGCCGCGCCGACGCGCACCAAGCGATGGCTCGTCGCGCTCGACGTCGACGGCACCACGATGCGCGAGGACGGCGTCATCACCGACGCCGTGATCGCCGCCGTGCAGGAGGCCGAGGCCGCCGGGCACGAGGTCATGCTCTCCACCGGTCGCAGCGAGTCGATGACGATCCCGCTGCTCGAACGGCTCGGCATCCGCTCCAAGTACGTCGTCTGCGCCAACGGGGCGCTCACACTCGCCCGCCGCTCGGACGGGTCGTACGAGCGCGTCCACGTCGAGCGCTTCGACCCGAGCGAGGTGCTGCAGGTCATCCACGGCGCCCTCGCGAACGCGGCGTTCGGCGTCGAGGACGAGACCGGGCACTTCCTGCTGTCCGGCGACTTCCCCGACGACACCATGACCGTCTCGGGCGAGCACGTGCCGTTCGAGCAGCTGCTCGGCACCGAGGCGACCCGCGTCGTCGTCATCTCGCCCGGCCACGACACCGAGGACTTCCTGCAGGTCGTCGAGCGCATGGGCCTGTCGAAGGTGTCGTACTCGGTCGGTTGGACCTCGTGGCTCGACATCGCGCCCGAGGGCGTGACCAAGGCCACCGCGATGGAGCGTGTCCGCGAGTGGCTCGACATCCCGCGGTCGCGGGTGCTCGCCGCCGGGGACGGGCGGAACGACATCGACATGCTGCGGTGGGCGTCGACCTCCGGCCGCGGCGTCGTGATGGGGCAGGCCCCCGACGACGTCGTGGACGCCGGCAACGAACTGACCGGCGGGGTCTCCGACGACGGCCTCGCAGCGGCGCTCGACACGCTCCCGCGCTGAGGGCCCGGAGGCCCGGTAGACTCGTCGCGACGCGGTCACGTCTCGCCACGTGGTCGCGTCACGGAGGGTTGTCCGAGCGGCCGATGGAGCCTGTCTTGAAAACAGGTGGGCAGAGATGTCTCGTGGGTTCGAATCCCACACCCTCCGCACCATGAGCGCCGGCACCCGCATCCGCCTGGTCGACCTCGCGGACGCCGCCGAGCTCGCCGCGATCGTCAGCGCGAGCGCCGACCACCTGCGGCCCTGGGAGCCGACGCGTCCACCGGCGTACTTCACCGAGGCCGGCCAGCGCGCGACGATCGGGTCGCTGCTCGCGGCCGCGCAGAACGGCGGCAGCGTGCCCTTCGTCGTCGTCGGCGACGACGACGACGAGCTGCTCGGACGGATCACCCTGAGCGGTGTGACCCGCGGTGCCCTGCAGTCCTGCGCGCTCGGCTACTGGATCCGTGCCGACCGGGTGCGCCAGGGACACGCGACCCGGGCCGTCGGGCTCGCGGTGCAGCACGCGTTCCGGGAGCTCGGGCTGCACCGGGTGCAGGCGGAGACCCTGCCGGAGAACGCGGCGTCGCAGCGGGCGCTCGAGCGCAACGGGTTCGAGCGGTACGGGTTCGCGCCGCGGTACATCCGCATCGCGGGCGCGTGGCGCGACCACGTCATGTTCCAGGTGCTCGCACCCGACGCCTGACGCGCGGGCGCGCTGTGCGCGTCGGCGGCGGCGTCGCTCGGTGCCGCTCGGTCCCGCCGCGCGTCGAACCACGCTTCCGACGTCGAACCAGCGCGGGGTGCTGGTTCGACGTCGGATCCGTGGTTCGACGGGGACGCTGTCCCGCGCGACCGCGACCGCGACCGCGACCGCGACTGCCGTCGGCGTCAGGGCGTGTACGGGGCGTTCGGCCAGGGCACGACGAGGTCGCCGCCGGTGAGTGACAGCGAGAGCGCGAGCCCGACTCCGGAGCCGATCACGAGCCCGAGGAGCGCGAACCACACGGCCGAGCGGAGGCCGTGCCGTGCGAGCCGGGTGGTGACCATCAGCAGGACGAACCCCAGCACGTGACCGACGACGAGCCCGACGAGCCCGAGCGGGATGCCCGGGTTCGCACCCGAGCGGTCTGGGGTGGCGCCGCGGGTCGCCTCCTCGGACGCCAGGTACAGCCACAGCCACGAACCGGTCCCACCGACGACGCCGAGCGCGACCGTCACCCAGTACAGCGCGGCCCACCCGGGACGCGTCCACCCCGTCCGCTCGTCCGCGCGGACCGCTGCCCCCGTCGTCACCGGGGCAGCGTAGCGCGCAGGCTCCACCGTGCGTTGAACCACGTTTCCGACGTCGAACCAGCGCGGGGTGCTGGTTCGACGTCGGATCCGTGGTTCGACGGGGTCGCGTTCGCACGCGGCCGGCGGCCGGGCGCAGGCGGCCGGGCGGCCGGGCGGGCGGCCTCAGGGGCGGGCGCCGAGGGCTGCCAGCTCCGCGCGGGTGCGGGCACCGTGCTTCCGGAGCAGGTTCGCCACGTGGTACTTCACCGTGTTCGGGCTGATCCCGAGGCCCTCGGCGATCTCGCGGTTGCCCACGCCGGTCACGACGAGCCGCAGCACGTCGCGCTCGCGTTCGGTCAGCCCAGTGTCCTCGGGCACCTCGACGGCGCCGGGTGCGGGGTCCAGCGGGAGCGAGATGTCGAGCGTGGACCCCCATCCCGGTGTCGAGTCGACGTGCATCGTCCCGTCGAGGGCGACGACCCGCTCGGCGATCGGCCGGACGGCGTCGTCGTGGGTGTCGAGCGTGCCGGCACCGTCGTCGCGGAGCTGCATGAGCAGGTTCCGCCCGTCGCAGTCCCACTGGATCCGGACGCGTCGGGCGACACCGTCGTCGACGAGGGCGAGCACGGCCGTCCGGACGATGGCGCGGGCGCTGTGCGCGACGTCGCCGGGGAGCGCGCGGCCGGTGGCGGGCGGCTCGACGAACTGCACGTCGAGGTCGCCGAAGCGGACCAGCGGACGGAGGTCCGCACGGAGCCGCGAGAACGCACCCGCGACGGGTTCGAGCAGGGTGCTGCGCTGCCGGTCGGTCACGGTCCGGAGCTCGACCAGCGCGGCCGAGGCGACCTCGACGGCCTCGGTGCGGGCGGCGGCGTCGGACAGACGGCTGGACCGCAGTGCCGCGAGGACGGACTCGAGCGTCAGCGCGTGCCGGTCGGCCTGCTCGGCGACGGTGCGTGCGTGCTCGGACGCCGCGATCCGACTGCCCGGTGCGTGCTCGTCCGTTCCCACGGCACCGAACCTACCCGTCCCACCCGGACGGACTGCCCCGTCCGATCGGGTGGGGTGACCGCCTGCCCGGGCAGCGGCGCACCCAGGCGGCGGCGAGCACGATCGTCCTCATGGCCACCACCACCGTCGCAGACGCCCTCGACCTGATCGGCGACGAGCTCCAGGACCTGATCGCCGCGGTCCGCAGTGCCGACCAAGCGCCGTTCGAGCGCGCCCTCGACCTGCTCGGGGACGCCGAGCGAGTGTTCGTGCACGGCGCGGGGCGGTCGGGACTCGCCCTGCGGATGACCGCGATGCGCCTCATGCACCTCGGTCTCGACGTGCACGTCGTCGGCGAGGTCACGACGCCCGCGATCCGGCAGGGCGACCTGCTCCTCGTGGCGAGCGGGTCCGGCACCACCGGCGGCATCGTGCAGGCAGCACGGACCGCGGCGGACGCCGGCGCCCGGGTGCTCGCCGTGAGCACGACGGACGACTCCCCGCTGTCCGAGGTCGCGGACGCCACGCTCGTGCTGCCCGCGGCGACGAAGACCGACCGCTCGGGCACCGCCTCGGCGCAGTACGCCGGTGGCCTGTTCGAGCAGGGGGTCGCCCTGCTCGGGGACGCCCTGTTCCACGCGCTCTGGCAGCGGAGCGGGCACTCCGCGGACGACCTGTGGCCCCGCCACGCCAACATCGAGTGACGCCGACCGCGACCTCCGCCGACCAGACCCCCACGAACCACCACCGGAAGGACACCACCATGCAGCTCCAGTTCGCCATGGACACCCTGACCACCGAAGCCGCCCTCGACCTCGCCGGCAAGGCCGCGCCGTACGTCGACGTCATCGAGCTCGGCACGCCGCTCATCAAGAGCGCCGGTCTCTCCGCGATCACCGCGATCAAGGAAGCGCACCCGGACAAGGTCGTCTTCGCCGACCTCAAGACGATGGACGCCGGCGAGCTCGAGGCCGACATCGCCTTCAAGGCGGGCGCCGACCTCGTCACCGTGCTCGGTGTCGCGGGCGACTCCACCATCGCCGGCGCCGTCAAGGCCGCCAAGGCGCACGGCAAGGGCATCGTCGTCGACCTGATCGGCGTGCCGGACAAGGCCGCCCGTGCCAAGGAGGTCGTCGCGCTCGGCGCCGAGTTCGTCGAGATGCACGCCGGTCTCGACGAGCAGGCCGAGGAGGGCTTCACCTTCGAGACGCTCCTGCGCGACGGCGAGGCCTCGGGTGTCCCGTTCTCGGTCGCCGGTGGCATCACCACCGACACCATCGGGTCGGTGCAGGACTCCGGCGCCCGCATCGCGGTCGCCGGCAGCGCGATCTACAGCGCTGACGACGTGGCCGCCGCCGCGTCCGCGCTGCGCGACGCGATCTCGGAGTCGGCTCCGGCCTGATCCGCACCACACGACGGACGGGAGGCGCGGTGCCAGCGGGCACCGCGCCTCCCGTCCGTGACGGGTCAGGACAGGGACGGGTACAGCGCGGACAGGGGAGCGCTGAGGCCGGCGCGGACGGTGCGGCTCACCTCGTCCGCGAGGACCTCGTGCGCACCGGACTCGACGGCGTCCCAGACCGCCGCCACGACGTCCGCGGGGTCGGCCTTCTCGACGTCGAGGTCCGCCGCCATGCCGGTGTCCGTGTAGCCGAGGTGGGCGCCCACGACCTGTGTCCCCTGCGGCGCGAGTTCGAGCCGGAGCGAGTTCGTGACGGACCAGAAGGCGGCCTTCGACGCCGAGTAGCCGGCGGCGAGCGCGATCCAGCTGAGGACCGAGTGCACGTCGACGAGGGCGCCGCCCGCGATGTGCGGGGCGAACGCCTTCGCGACCCGCAGTGCGCCGAACACGTTCGTGGCGAAGACCCGCTCGACCTCCTCGACGTCGGTCTCGAGCAGTGGACCCGAGCCGCCGATCCCGGCGTTGTTGACCACGATCGTGACGTCGGCCGCGGCGCGGGCGGCGGCGTCGACGCTCGCCTGGTCGGTGACGTCGAGGACGAGCGGGACGACGCGCTCGTCGTCCCAGTCCCGGGGGGTGCGCGCCGAGGCGTAGACGGTGGCGGCCCCGCGGGCGAGGGCCTGCCGGACGAACTCCTGGCCGAGCCCTCCGTTCGCTCCGGTGACGAGGACGACGGCGTCGGTGATCGTGGTCATGGTCTTGCTCCGTTCGTGCGGGTTGAGTACGGAATCCGAACCTAGCACCGTTGGTCCGGATTCCGAACTCAGCTACGATGGGCACATGCTCGGCATCCTCGGCGGCGACGAGCGCTGCCCCATCGCACGGTCCCTCGACGTCCTCGGCGAGAAGTGGACCCTGATGATCGTGCGGAACGCCCTGGCCGGGGCCACGCGGTTCAGCCAGTTCCAGCAGGGCCTCGGCGTCCCGCGCGAGGTCCTCACCGCGCGCCTCGCCACGCTCGTGGAGGGAGGGGTGCTGGAGCGGCACGCGTACAAGCCGGAAGGCGGACGAGCGCGCGACGAGTACCGGCTCACGGCCGCGGGTCGGGAGCTCTCGCTCGTCCTGCTCGCACTCGGCGGCTGGGCCGACCGCCACCGCCCGTCCGGACAGCAGTCCGACCTCGACTTCGTCGACGAGCAGGACGGTGACCCCGTCGAGGCCGTGGCGGTCGGCCGGGTGTCCGGGGTCCGTGTGCCGACCGAGCGCGTGTCGGTGGTCCGTGGGCCGTCGACGGACCGACCGCTCAGGCGCGCGGGCGCCGGAACGACGTGACCAGGGCGTCCACCAGCAGGAACCCGAGCAGGGTCACGCCGACCGTCGGCAGCAGCAGCGCCAGCCCGACGGCGACGACGATCACGACGGCCACACCCCACCACGGGGCGCGCGCCAGTGCGCCCTCGGCCGGCGCACGGCCGAACCGGGCCCCCGGCGCGCGCCGCTGCCACCACATGGTGTACCCGAGGACGACCAGCGCGGCGATCCCGAGCGCAGCCAGCAGCAGCACGACCTGGTTGAGCAGCCCGAAGAGGGCGCCCATGTGCGTGTTGACGCCGAGCTTGGCGGCCTTGGCCATGAGCGGGTAGTCGGACCACGCGACCTGCGACACCGCCCTCATCGTGCTCGGGTCGACCGCGACGGCGTCCATCGCCACCGGCCAGCTGAGCTTGATCTCCTCGACGGTCCACGCCGTGTCGGCGGCAGCTGGCGGGCGGACGCGGACCTCGGCAGCGTGGACACCGGAGGCACGGGCGACCGAGAGCACCTCGTCGAACTGCTCCGGGGTCGGCGTCGCTGCGCCCGTCGCCGTCGAGCTGCCGCCGTGGTGCCCCGCGTGGTCGCCACCCGACGTCGACGACGAGCCGCCGCCGTGGTGCCCCGCGTGTTCGCCACCCGACGTCGACGACGAGCCGTCGAGCGCGGTGTCGACGGTGGGAGCCTGCCAGTCCAGCGACGAGCGGAGCGCGGTCACGGTGTCACCCGCGAAGTGCGACCACGTGATGCCCGTCGCCGACAGGAACACCGCGCCGAGGAGCACCCACGCACCGGTGGCGGCGTGCCACGAGAACGTGCGGCGGTGGCCGGTGACCCGGTTGTCCGGCACGACGAGGTCGCGCTTCCGACGGGCGCGACGGATGCGGGAGGCCCAGAGCGTGATGCCCGCCAGGGAGACGATGCCGAGCCACGACGCCGCGGTCTCGCTGTAGAGCCGACCGACGTCGCCGAGGAACAGGCTCCGGTGGAAGGTGCTGATCCACGTCCGGAACGGCAGCGACCCCGAGGTGCCGTACACGGGCAGGTCGCCACGGATCTCGGTGTCGCCCGGGTCGACGAAGACCGCGCGGGTCTGCGAGTCGAGCAGTCCGGCCTCGCTGAACATCACGCGCGTGGTGTCGCCAGGAGCCGGAGCGGGCCGGACCTCGACGACGGTGTCGTCCGGGTGGCGGGCGTCGACGTACCGCTGCGCTGCGGCCACCTGGTCGGCGAGCGGCCGTGCCTCGGCGGTGGACGGTGCCGTGAGCTCGTGTTGGTACGCGATCCGTTCGACCGAGGGCGCCACCGCGTAGACGGCGCCCGAGAGTGCGGCGACCAGGATGAACGGGCCGACGAAGAGCCCGGCGAGGAAGTGCAGGCGGAGGAGGAGCTGGGCGGACCAGCCCCGTGACGGCGGCGGAGCGGTGCTGGGCATCGGGGCGCGGGTCCTGTCGGGGCTCGGGCGCGACGTCGTGCCGCACGACCGATCACTCTACAACGCGTAGAGGGCAGCGCTGTGCGGACCGTGCGCGGCGTGTCCGTCCGCTCTGCGCGTCGCGCTGCGGTGCGTGGACGACGACGTTGACCCGCTCCGAGTGCAGGACACAGACTGGCGCCGATGACCACCCTCACCTCACTCGTGTACATGTCCGTCGCCGTCGACGAGCTGACCGACGACCAGTTGGTCGCCATGCTCCGTGAAGCACGCCTGCGCAACGAGGCGCTCGGTGTCTCCGGACTCCTCCTCGCCAAGGGCGGCCGGTTCATGCAGGTGCTCGAGGGCCCGGCGTGGAGCGTCGAGGACCGCTACGCCGCCATCGAGCGCGACCCGCGGCACCGCGACGTGAAGTCCCTGTCCCGCGAGACGATCGACGCGCGCCGGTTCGACGGCTGGTCGATGGCGTTCGGCAACCCCTCCGACGCCGACCTCCGCGAGGAGCCCGGCTTCGACACGTTCCTGTCCGAGCGCACCGGGCTGCCGACAGGGCTCGCCGGCTCGCCCGCCGACTGGCTGCTCCGCTGGTTCCGCGGTCGCGACCTGCAGGACGTGCCGGAGGAGCAGATGAGCCTGGCGCGTCACGCGGCGTAGGAGCCGCCACGTCCGGACGGGAGGACCGGTGCCGGCATCGTACCGACCCTTCTGTCCGCCACACTGGTGACGTGGAACGACGCGAGCAGATCCTGGTGGCCGCGGCGGAGGAGTTCGACCGGGTCGGCTACGCCGCCACGGCGATCGCCGCCGTCGCCCGACGTGCCGGTGTCGCGCAGGGGACCCTGCACTTCCACTTCCCGACCAAGCTCGCCCTCGCCCTCGGCGTGATCGACGAGCAGAACGCGCGCACCTTCGCCGTCGTGAGCCACACCGATGCCTCGCCGCTGGCCGCCCTGATCGGGGCGTCGAAGGGCATCGCCGACCTGCTCCGGTCCGACCCGATCGTCCGCGCGGGCATCCGGCTGTCGCTCGAGCGCGGCGAGTTCGCCGGGGCGACGTCGTCGTTCTACGAGCAGTGGATCGGCGGGATCGTCGATGTCTTCCGGCTCGCGCTCGGTTCCGGCGAACTCCGGACGGACCTGACGGCCGAGGAGCTCGGGGGATCCGTCGTGCCCTACTTCACGGGCGTGCAACTCGTCGCCGAGGTCCGGAGCGGCCGAGCGGACCTCGACCCCGCCGTCGCCGTGATGTGGCGCGTCGTCGTGCAGGCGACCGCCGCGCCCGCGCACCGCGAGCGGCTGCTCGGGGTGGTCGCGGACACGTTCGGCACGCCACACTGAGCGCATGGACGACACCCGCACCGCCCTCGGCCCTGCCGCGCGGACCCTCCTGGGCGTGAGCTCGGGGCTCCTCGCCGTCGGGTTCGCGGCGACCGCCCTGGCCCTGTGGTCGCTGTCCGGCTCGGTCGACGACGGCGGCGGCGCGGACATCGGCGGGGGGATCCTCGCGCTGTTCGGCACCGTGGTCGGCTGCATCGGCCTGGTGCTCCTCGGCGTGACGGCCGTGGTGGCGATCTCGGCACGCCGACGGCGGGCTGACCGGGTCAGCGGTCGAGCAGCTCCCGGTCGCGGAACCACTTGAGGAGCCACGCGGCACTCGTGCCGTCGAACTCCGGCGCGAAGTCCATCGTGCCGGACAGGAACGGGCTGAAGCCCTCCTCTGTCGCCACGTCGGAGTCGTCGAGCGAGCGGTAGGCCATCGACCAGCCGTCGAACCGTCGGCGCTCGATGTCCTCGCGGACCAGGGACTTGACCTCGTTGTGTCGGTCGTCCCGCGCGATGGCGGAGAACCGGTCGTCGACGCTCCAGGCCGGGCCCTCGAGGAGCTGCATGAACCGCCCGCCCTTCGCCACGAGCAGCCCGGAGACGCCGAGCGCCTCGTTGCGCAGTCGTGACTCGCGGAGCAGCTCGGCGAGCGCGTCGTCGTCGAAGGGGACGACCGATCGGCTCATGTAGACGATGGAGACGAGCACTGCACCATCCTGGTGCATCGCCCGGGGGGCACGGGCCACTGTCCGTTGTGCGCTCTCCCCGTCGGGCCTGCGCCCGTAGGATCATCCGCATGGCGACCGTCCTCCTCCTCCGGCACGGGCGCACCACGGCGAACGCGACCGGTGTGCTCGCCGGCCGGACCGCCGGGGTCGCCCTCGACCGCGTCGGTCGTGACCAGGCCGACCGCGCCGCGGCCCGCATCGCACCGATCCCGCTCGCGGCGTTGGTGACGAGTCCGCTCGAGCGGTGCCGGCAGACCGCCCGCGCCGTGCTCGCACAGCAGCAGGGCGAGCCCGAGGTCCGCGTCGAACGGGCGATCACCGAGGCGGACTACGGGCAGTGGCAGGGCCGCAAGCTCGCCGACCTGGCGAAGGAACCGCTCTGGCGGACCGTGCAGGCGAACCCGAGTGCGGTCGTGTTCCCCGGTGGCGAGTCCATGCAGACCATGCAGTCGCGTGCCGTCGCGGCGATCCGGCGCATCGACGCCGAGGTCGAGGCTGCGCACGGGCCGTCCGCGGTCTGGGTCGCGGTGAGTCACGGCGACATCGTGAAGTCCGTCCTCGCCGACGCCCTCGGCATGCACCTCGACCTGTTCCAGCGGATCGCCGTCGGACCGGCCTCGGTGTCCGTCGTGCGCTACGGCGAGCACCGGCCCGAGGTGGTCGCGACGAACACCGACTCGGGCGACCTGTCCTGGCTCGCGGCGGCTCCGGCACCCTCGGGGGACGCCGCCGTCGGCGGCGGAGCGGGCCACGACGACCCGGGCAGCGCCCGACCCTGAACGGGAGTCGGCGGCCCCTCCTACAATCGGGGCATGCCCCCCATCGTGCACGGCTTCGACTGGCCGGAACGTCTCGTCGTCGGGACGGTCGGCCGCCCGGGCGAGCGCGCCTTCTACCTGCAGGCACGTGACGGCAGGCGCGTCACGAGTGTCGCGCTCGAGAAGGAGCAGTCCGCGGTCCTCGCGGACAAGGTCGCCGAGCTCCTCGACGAGGTCGCCACCGTCGAGGACAACCGCTTCAGCGTCCCGACGGCCGCGCCGACCGAACTCCGGGACGCCGCACCCCTCGACCAGCCGGTCGAGCCCGAGTTCCGCGCCGGTGCCCTGAGCCTCGGGTTCGACCCCGCGACGGCGCAGGTGGTCATCGAGGCCTACCCGATCGAGGAGGACCTCGAGATCCTCACGGAGACGGACGAGGACGGCGACGAGGTCGAGACCGTCGTCGAGATCCCCGAGCCGGCCGAGGTGTTCCAGGTGAAGATCCCCGTCGGCAGCGCACGCGCCTTCGTCGAACGCACCCGCGAGGTCATCGCCGCGGGCCGACGCCCCGGCGACGCATGAGCGACGGCCCGCTGCACGCCGAGCCGGCGCCGGACGGCGCGCTGACCATCCGGGCGCGCATCCGCGAGGCGTCGAACGCCACGTTCCTGGCCGATCTCGACGGCGAGTCCGTCGTCTACAAGCCCGTCGAGGGTGAGCGTGCGCTCTGGGACTTCCCGGACGGCACCCTCGCCGGCCGCGAGATCGCCGCGCACCTGGTGTCCGAGGCCTTCGGTTGGGGGATCGTCCCGCCGACGTGGCTGGGTGACGGCCCCTTCGGACCGGGCATGGTGCAGCGGTGGCAGCACGTCGACCCGGACCAGGACGCCGTCGACCTCGTCCCGACCGACGAGGCCGATGCCGAGGACACGCCCTGGCTCCCCGTGCTCGAGGCGATCGACGAACACGACCGTCCGGTCACGCTCGTGCACGAGGACACCGTCGCCCTCCGGCGCATGGCGGTGTTCGACGTCGTGGTGAACAACGCCGACCGCAAGGGCGGCCACGTGCTCGCGATGCCCGACGGACACCGGTACGGCGTCGACCACGGTCTGACCTTCCACGTCGAGCACAAGCTCCGCACGGTGCTGTGGGGGTGGATCGGCGAACCGCTCGACCCGGACGAGCTCGAGGGGCTCGACCGCGTGGCCGAGGCGCTGCGCGGCGACCTGGGTGTCGCACTCTCCGAGCACCTGACGCCGGCCGAGATCGACAACACGCGTGCGCGCTGCGCGGCCCTACGGGCGGTCGGGATGTTCCCGCCCCCGCCGGGGAACGGTCCGGCCGTCCCCTGGCCCCTGTTCTGACGACGGACGGGAGGCGCGGTGCCAGCTGGCACCGCGCCTCCCGTCGGTCAGCTGGTCGCGTTCACCCCGCCCAGTCGTCGCCGAACAGCGACGCACCACCCCGACGGGAGCCGAGGTAGGAGCCGACGACGGCGACCCCGAGGTCGTCGTTCTCCGGCGCCACCACCGAGCCGTCGACCCGCCGCGCCATCGCGTCGATGAACCGCGCGAGTCCGGGGTCGTCACCGAGGCGGAAGAACGTCGTCTGGGCACCGAGGCGTCCCGCGTTCTCGAGCTCGCGGACGGTCAACGCGATCGTCACCGGGTCCGGCGGGTAGCCGAACCACACCTGGCCGTTCGGTTCGAGGTGCGACGTCGGCTCGCCGTCGGTGACGATCAGCAGGACCGGCTGTGCCGTCGGGTGCTTGCGGAAGTGCCGGTTCGCCAGGAGCAGCGCGTGGTGCAGGTTCGTGCCCTTGTCCCACATCGCGTCGAGTCCGACGAGCTGCTCGACGTCCATCACCTCGGCCTCGCGACCGAAGGCGATCAGCTGCAGGTCGTCGCCGCGGAACCGGGTGCTGACGAGGGTGTGCAGCGCGAGGGCCGTGCGCTTCATCGGGACCCACCGGTCCTCCATCGCCATCGAGAACGAGGTGTCGACGAGGAGCGCCACGCACGCCTGGGTCCGCGCCTCGGTCTCCTGCACCTCGACGTCGTCGATCGTCAGACGCACACCCGGGCCGGTCCGGCCGTCGGCGGCGGTCCGCACCAGGGCGTTCGTGATCGAGCGGGGGAGGTCCCACGGCTCGGTGTCGCCGAAGGCCCACGAGCGGGTCGCGCCGGAGGGCTCGCCCGAGGCTCCTGCGCGGCGGAGGTCGCGCGCGCCCTGCCGTCCGGACATCCGCTCGGCGACGTCCTTGAGCAGGCTCTTGCCGAGCTGCCGCATCGCCTTCGGGGTCAGGCGCAGCTGCCCGTCGGCGCCGCGCGTGACCGCCCCGGAGTTCCGCAGGGCCTGCTCGAGGCGCTGCAGGGTCCGGGCGTCGACGGTGGCCTCGTCGCCGAGCTGGCGCTGCAGGGCGTCGAGGTCGAGGTCGGCGAGGTCAGACCCGGGGCCCGACTGGGCGAGCTGTTCGGCGAGGGCGTCGAGGTCGGCGATGTCCTGGAACACACCGGTGCCGTCGCCGAGTCCGAGCCCCTGCTCGCCGTCCATGCGCTCGGCACCGCCCCAGTCCTCGCCGGGACGGAGGGCGCGCAGGTTGTCGTCGAGCTGCCCCAGCTGTCCCATCAGGTCGGGAGACCCGAACGCCTGCTGCGCGAGGGCGTCGAGTTCGTCCCGCTGCTCCTGCGTCATCGAGTTCCGCATGCGCTGCGCGGCGGCGGCCCGTGCGGCGAGGTCGTCGAGCAGTTCCTCGACGTTCTCCGGGTCGGAGGGGAAGTGCTGGCCGTGCTGCGCCATGAACGCGTCGAACTGTTCCGGGGTGTCCGTGCCGTGGCGGTGGTCCTCGAGCAGCTGGTTGAGGTCGCGCATCATCTCCGACACGGCGGCGCGGTCCTCGTCGGTGGCGTGCTCGAGGGCCTGCTTCATGCCGGCGAAGCGCTGGTCGAGGACCTCGCGGCCGAGCAGGTCCTTGATCTCGTCGTACTTCTGCCGTGCCGTCGGGCTCGTCCACTCGTAGCCGTTCAGCTCCTGCACGGCGCTCGCGGGCGACGGCGGCAGGCTGTCGAGCTGCAGTTCGGCCAGGGCGCGGTCACCGTCGTCCATGTCGACGTTGCGCGCGAGCTCGCCGCGTTCGGCGCGCAGCGCCTCGTCGAGCAGCTCCTTGACCTGCTGCAGCGTGCCGTCGAGGTTGTTCCGGCTCGTGAGCTCGCGACGCCGCTCGGCGACACGGCGCATCAGGTCGTCGAGGCCGCGCTGCGTCTCGCCGCCCCGGCGGAGGAACTCGCGGAGGGCACGCTCGGGCGAGGTCCCGCCCATGACGTCCTCGCCGATGGCGTCGAGCGCCTCGGAGAGGTCCACGGGTGGAGCGAGCGGGTCCGGGCCGCCCTCGTACTTGCCGTAGCGGGCGTCGCGGCTCAGGCGGCGGTTCTGGCGACTAGCCATAGACGGCCTCGCCGCCCCCCGACTCCTTGCTGATCCGCCGGGCGAGGAAGAGCCCCTCGAGCGCGAGCTCGATCGCGCCGGCCCGTTCGCCGTCGTCGTCCGCCCCCAGCCGCTCGCACACCTGGTCGTAGACGTCGGACTCACCGATCGACGGCAGGCCCTCGAGGAAGGCCCGTGCGCTGACCTGCTCGCCGGTGGTCACCATGGTGCCGCCGTCGAGCGCCTCGACGAGGACGCCGAAGTCGATCCCGCGGAACCGCGAGCGGACGGTCTCGGCGGTGGCGGTGCGGAGCAGGTGTTCGAGGACCTCGTCGGCACGGTCCTCCTCGCCGTTCTCGAACTCGATCTTGCCGCCGAGCACGTCCACCGCGGTCTCCAGGTCGATCGGCCGCGCGACCGCGTGCTCCTCGCCCTGTCGTGCCGCGCGGTGGACGGCGGCGGCGGAGATCGTCTCGGCGCCGGCGATGGCGAAGCGGGCGCTGACACCGCTGCGCTGGTCGACCGCGCTGGACTGCCGGAGCGCCCGGGTGAACCGGGCGAGGATCTCGATGAGGGCGTCCGGCACGTCGGCGGTGAGCTGTGCCTCCTGCTTGATGACGGCGATCTCGTCGTGCAGCTCGATCGGGTAGTGCGTCCGGATCTCGGCGCCGAAGCGGTCCTTCAGCGGCGTGATGATCCGGCCGCGGTTCGTGTAGTCCTCCGGGTTCGCGCTCGCGACGACGAGCACGTCGAGCGGCAGACGCAGCACGTAGCCGCGGATCTGCACATCGCGTTCCTCCATCACGTTGAGCATCGCCACCTGGATGCGCTCGGCGAGGTCGGGAAGCTCGTTGATCGCGACGATGCCGCGGTGCCCGCGGGGGATCAGGCCGAAGTGGATGGTCTCGGGGTCGCCGAGGCTGCGGCCCTCCGCGACCTTCATCGGGTCCACGTCGCCGATCAGGTCGGCGACGCTGGTGTCCGGGGTCGCGAGCTTCTCGACGTAGCGCTCGTCGCGGTGCCGCCACTCGATCGGCAGCGCGTCGCCGGCCTCCTCCGCGAGGCGGATGCTCGCGGTGGTGATCGGCTCGAAGGGGTGCTCGCCGAGCTCGGAGCCGGCGATCACCGGCGTCCACTCGTCGAACAGCCCATGCAGGGTGCGGAGCAGCCGGGTCTTGCCCTGGCCGCGCTCGCCGAGCAGCACGACGTCGTGCCCGGCGATGAGGGCACGTTCGAGCTGCGGGACGACGGTGGTGGCGAAGCCGTGGAGGCCGGGCCACGGGTCACGGCCCTCGCGGAGGGCCTGGAGGAGGTTGTCGCGGATCTCGGCGCGGACCGACTTCTGGACGTGCCCAGCAGCGCGGAGCTCGCCGACCGTTCTCATGGTGGGTCGGGTCACGCAGCGCACGCTACGCCCGCGCACCGACAGACGGACGGACGGGAGGCGCGTGGCGGCGCCGCCACGCGCCTCCCGTCCGTCCCGCCCGCGCCGACGTTGCGTCCCGCGGGAGGGGGTCAGCCGAAGAGGCGGTGCGACGCGATCGCGGCGCCCTCGGTGAGGGCGCGCAGCTTGGCCCAGGCGACGTCGGAGGCGACGAACTCGTAGCTCGCGAAGGTCGCCAGGCCGCAGTCGGTCCCGGCGACGATGCGGGTCGGGTCGCCCACGGCCTCGGCGGCCTCGACGATCCGGTTCGCCACGAGCTGCGGGTGCTCGAGGTAGTTCGTCGTCACGTCGATCACGCCCGGCACGAGCACGGCGTCCTCGGGGAGCGGCAGGTCGCGGAACGCGGGGAACTCGTGCGCGTGCCGCGGGTTGCCGAACGGGATGCTGAACGAGCCGACCTCGGCGCGGTAGAGGTGCGGGAGCAGCACGTCGACCGGCACGTCGTCCTGGTGCGGGCCCTGCCAGTTGCCGTAGCAGACGTGCAGACGGGTCTGCTCCTTCGGGATGTTCCGCAGCGCGTGGTTGAGCGCGTCGACGTGCAGGTCGACGGCGGCGAGGAACTCGTCGAGCGGTGCGTCCCCGAAGTGGATCACCCGCTCCATCGCCAGGTCCGGGGCGTCGAGCTGCAGGACGTGTCCGCGGGCGGCGATCTCCTCGTACTCCAAGCGGAGCTGCTCGGCGAGCGCGAAGACGTACTCGCGGTGGTCGCGGTAGTGCGGGTTCTCGTCGTCGAGGAGCAGCGTCGTCGCGACGATGCCCGGCGTCGCGGCGGAGATGAACGTGCCGGCCGGGGAACGCCCGGCGGCGGCGTTGCGGGCGAGCTCGCGCTCGAAGCCGTCGAGGTCCTCGCGGATGCCCGTCCGCTCCGGGTCGTACTCGAGGAGCCCCTGGGCGACGGGGGTGTCCCACACCCGGGCGAACTCGGCGCCCTCGTCGATCTGCCGTGCCTGGAACGCGGCGTACTCGGGGAACTTCACCGAGTCGAGCGTCGGCTTCCGGTGTCCCGAGCCCCCGAAGCCGGACAGCCGGTCACGGATGTAGGTGGAGAAGCCGACCCGGGGGACCTCGCCGTCGTTGACGACGTCCAGCCCGACGTCGAGCTGTGCGTCGACGGTGCGGGCGAGCACGGCGGCGGTCTCGTCACGGAGGGCCTGCTCGTCGTACGGCTTCCCCTGGTCGCGGGCGACGAGGAGCGCGGTGAGCTCGGGCGTCCGGGGCAGCGACCCGGTGTGGGTGGTCAGGATGCGGTCGATCGAGTTCTGGAGCGGCACGTCGCCACGGTACCGAGGAGGAGCCGATCCCGGTGCGGTCATGACGGCGTCCTACCGGTCCGTCCTGGATCTGTGAGGCCGTACAGCTGCGCGACAGCTGGCAACCTGCCGTCAATCTCCGGAGTACGGTCCGCTCTCGTGAGCAGTACGACGAACGGGGCGATCAAGAGCCTGGTGCCCGCCAGGATGGACCGGCTGCCGTGGACGAAGTTCCACTGGAGCGTCGTGGTGGGGTTGGGGGTGTCCTGGATCCTCGACGGCCTCGAGATCCAGATCGTCTCCAACGCCGGGTTCCAGGCGGACCTCGACCTGTCGACCCAGCAGGTCACGACACTCGGCACCATCTACCTGTTCGGTCAGGTGATCGGTGCGCTGGTGTTCGGGCGCATGTCCGACCGGCTCGGTCGGCGCAAGCTCTTCATCCTGACGCTCGCGATCTACCTGATCGGTTCGGGCATCGCGGGCCTCGCGCAGGACTTCTGGTTCCTGGCCGCGTTCCGGTTCGTCGCCGGACTGGGCATCGGCGGTGAGTACGCCGCGATCAATTCCGCGATCGACGAGCTCATCCCGTCCAAGTACCGCGGCCACGTCGACATCGCCATCAACGGCACGTACTGGGGCGGCGCTGCGCTCGGTGCCTTCGCGAACATCTACCTGCTCGACCCGTCGATCTTCGCCGAGAACATCGGCTGGCGGATCGGGTTCTTCCTCGGCCCGGTGCTCGGCATCGCGATCATCTTCCTGCGCCGGCACATCCCGGAGAGTCCGCGGTGGCTGATGACCCACGGACGCGAGGAGGAGGCCGACCGCACGGTCACCGCGATCGAGGAGTCGGTCGAGAAGTCGACCGGGCACCGGCTGCCGGAGGTCGACCGGTCGAAGGCGATGACGGTCACCCCACTGGACAAGGTCGGGTTCCTGACGATCGCGAAGGTGCTCCTCAAGCAGTACCCGTCCCGCACCCTGGTCGGCGCGACGATGATGATCACGCAGGCCTTCCTCTACAACGCGATCTTCTTCACCTACGCACTCGTGCTGACCAACTTCTTCGGGCTGAAGACCTCGGAGACGGCGGTCTACTTCTTCCCGTTCGCCATCGGCAACCTGCTCGGTCCGATCATCCTCGGTCGGTTCTTCGACACCTGGGGCCGGCGGCAGATGATCTTCCTGACCTACCTGGTGTCGGGCATCGTGCTCGCGACCTCCGCCTTCCTGTTCCGCGCCGACGCGATCAGCGCAACGGTCCAGGTCGTGTTCTGGTGCGTGTCGTTCTTCTTCGCCTCGGCGGGGGCGTCGAGCGCCTACCTGACGGTGAGCGAGATCTTCCCGCTCGAACTCCGGTCGCAGGCGATCTCGTACTTCTTCGCGCTGGCACAGATCTTCGGAGCGATCGCGCCGACGATCTACGGCGCCTTCATCGGGGACGGTTCCTCGCGTGAGCCGCTGTTCTGGGGGTACCTGCTCGGGTCGGCCGTGATGGTGATCGGCGGCATCGTCGCCCTGATCTTCGGCGTCGACGCGGCGCGCAAGGGGCTGGAGGACATCACCCAACCCCTGTCCGTCCTCACCGACAAGGCCTCCAAGTAGGATTTCGTACACGAAATGTTCGGCGCCGAGGCCCTCCCGCTGGGAGGGTCTCGGCATGGCACTCCTCCACACCCCGACACCGACCGGAACGGTCCACCGGTCGTCCGTCCCCGGACCACCCGGTGGTCCCCGTGCGTGAACCTGGCGCGATGGATCGAGCACCGTCCCAGGTCGCCGGTCGCGTCCCCGACCCGACCGGCATCCGCCGCAGCCTCCTGCGCGACGCCGTGTTCCTGCAGCTGCTCGAGAACGTCCTGCGCGGCGTCTACCGGCGGGGGCAGCGCCTCCGTCTCGACGACATCGCCCAGGACATGCAGGTGTCGCGGACGCCGGTCCGCGAAGCACTCGTCCCGCTCGAGGCCCTCCGACTCGTCAGCGTGCAGCGGTACGTCGGGGTCGTCGTGGCGCAGTGGTCCGTCGGGCAGATGGTCGAACGCCTGCGGGTCGCTCGCGCCATGATCGCCGATCCGGCGGTCGGGGAGCCCGGCGTCGACGAGCCCTTCGACCCACACCTGCTGCGGTCCTGCCTGACCGAGGCGGGTGCGCTCGTCGAGCTCGGCGCCTGGTACCTCCGTCGGCGCGGAGCGGCGGTGAGCGCGGACTGGCTCGTCGCGCAGCGTCCCGTCCTCGACGCGTTCTTCACCGACGACGTCGCCGTGGCGAACGGCATCGACGCGGTCGTCGGTCGGCGCGGTCGGATGCTCCAGGTCGAGCGCGCGGTGGCTGCGGCCGGCCAGGAGCAGCTCGACACGTGTGCCGCGGAGCTCGTGGCGCTCGCCGAGGAACTGATCGCGCTGCCGGACCGGTTCCGGTCCGCGGCCTGAGCGGCGGTTGCCGTTCGGGCAAGTACTCCGCGGAACCGACAGTTCTCTCGCAGAGATCGGGGCAGGGCTGTCGCTCTCGCGCAGGGGTCGTGCCCGGGCGCGTGCGCGACCGATGCGCACGAGCGTGTGCGAGCGGCACCCAGAGCGGGGGCGCGGACGATGTCCGCGCCCCCTGGCCGTCCCTGTCCGAGCCGCGCGATCGAACGCGACGGGCTCGTCAGAAGGAGGGACGACGTCTGGTGCTGTGTCGCGACTACGGGGGAGCCCCGGAACGTGATCGCCGCGTCTCGTCGATGCTAGGCGTCGGGGTACGACTCGACAACCCCCGGGTGTCCCCACTTCAGGGGACCGGCGGGATCCCGGGACGGAGGTCCGCGCTGCCCGGACAGGACGCCCGCCCACGCCCGGTCCGCCGCCGGGGTCGAGACGGCGCTCGTCCTCCTGTATGGTGGTGTGAGCGTTCGCGAGAGCGCACGGAGACGTCGCATAGTCCGGCCGAGTGCACCACCCTGCTAAGGTGGAGTCCCCTTTGAGGGGACCGAGGGTTCAAATCCCTCCGTCTCCGCACTGACCGAAACCCCCGCCGAGAGCGGGGGTTTCGTCGTCGTGTGCGGTGTCGTCGTGCCCCGTGTCGTCGTGCCCCGTGTCGTCGGGGCTGGCGACGTCGTGGCCCGTGGCGGTCCACTACCGTTGGCGCGTGCTCCGCCGGTCCGTCCTCGTCACCGCCCTCGTCCTGACGGGAACGGTTCTCGCGGGCTGTGCTGCGACGACCGATCAGGCCCGTCCGGTGGTCGAGGCGTACGCCGAGTCCGGCGACGACGCCGCGGCCCGTGTCCGCGCCGCGACGGAGCACGCCGCCACGATCGGCATCGACGGGGTCACCCTGACCGAGGACGGCACCGGGCTCAGTGCCCTGCCCGACGGAGTCGACGCAGTGGCCCGGACGGCCAGCCGCGGCGGGGCGGTCACGGAACTCCTCGTGAGCAACTACTCCGAGTCGCTCGGCGACTTCTCGCCCGAGACCGGCACCGCGCTGCTCGGTGACGCCGACACCCGGGAGCGCGTCGCGCGCGACCTCGCCGCCCTCGCCGCCGAGCACCACCTGGACGGCGTGCAGATCGACCTCGAGTCGCTCCGTGCGCAGGACCGCGCCGGGCTCGTGGCCTTCGCGGCCGCCGTCGAGACGGCCGTGCACGAGGAGATCGGCGCTGACGTACCGGTGTCCATGGCGGTGATGGCTTCCACCTCGGTCGCGGGCTTCCGCGACACCGGCTACGACCTCCGCGCGCTCGCCGAGCACGTCGACCGCTTCGTGCTCATGACGTACGACCAGCACGGCCCGTGGAGCGAGCCGGGCACGGTCGGCGCGTTGCCGTGGGCGGAACGGGTCGTCGAGACCGCCGAGCGCGAGGGGCTCCCGGCGGACCGCATCGACCTCGGGATCGCCGGGTACGGGTACGTGTGGGGCGGCGACGAGGGGTCCGAGGACGCCGGCCAGGTGTCGCCCGCGCGCGCTCGTGCGCTCGCCGGTGACGCCGCCCGGTGGTCGGACCGGACAGGGGAGTGGTCGGCGACCCTCGACGACGGCCGCGAGCTGCACTGGTCGGACGCGCGGTCGTACCGGGCGCGGGTCGCCCTGGCCGATGACCTCGGCCTGCACGGCGTCGCGTACTGGTCCCTCGGGACGCAGGCCCTGCCCGCCTGACGGAGGCCGCTGCCGGGCGGGACCCCCACGCGGCCGGGACGCGACCACCCGCGGACGGGACGCGACCACCCGCGGAGGGGAGGTGCGCGACGGGGCCGCACCGTGCCTCCCGGACGGTCGGTGACGCATCCCCCGGTCCCTGTCACCGCGTCGTTGTAGCATGCACGACACCTGTCCAGAGACGAGGAGGCCTGCGTGCCGGACCCGACCGACCAGACCTTCCCGATCGAGCACGTCCGAGCGGTCGGCGACGACGTCGTGGCGGCCGTCTCCACCGTGGTGGACGGCAAGGCCGACGCGATCCGCACGGCCTTCACCGTCATGCTCGCCGAGGGCCACCTGCTGGTGGAGGACGTGCCCGGTGTCGGCAAGACCGTGCTCGCCAAGGCGCTCGGCGCCTCGGTCGGCGGCTCGGTCAACCGCATCCAGTTCACCTCGGACATGCTGCCGTCCGACGTGACGGGCGTGAACATCTACGACCAGTCCTCCGGCACGTTCCACTTCTCGCCCGGACCCGTCTTCGCCAACGTCGTCATCGGCGACGAGATCAACCGGACCAGCCCGAAGACCCAGTCGGCCCTGCTCGAGGCGATGGCCGAGTCGCAGGTGACGGTCGACGGCGTGACCCGGCCGCTCGAGGCGCCGTTCATGATCGTCGCGACGCAGAACCCGATCGACATGGAGGGCACGTACCCGCTGCCCGAGGCCCAGCGCGACCGTTTCATGGCACGGATCACGATGGGCTACCCGAGCGCCGACGCGGAGCGCCAGATGCTCGCCGACCGGGGTGTCCGCGACCCGCTCTCGGCGCTGCGGCCGATCGTCGACGTCGAGACGCTGCGCGCGATCATGCTGACCGTCCGCGGCGTCCACGTCGCCCCTGATGTCGAGGCGTACATCGTCGCGATCGTCCGCGCCACGCGCTCGCACCCCGACCTCACGCTCGGCGCGAGCCCCCGGGCGACCCTGCACCTGGCCCAGGCGGCCCGGGCGCACGCCGCGCTGCTCGGCCGGCCGTTCGTCACCCCGGACGACGTCGCCCGGCTCGCACCGGTGATCCTCGCCCACCGTCTCGTCCCCGTCGCCCGCGGGCTCGGCGGCGGCACGGAGGACACGGCGCGCGACGTCGTGGTGCGGATCGTGTCGGACACCGCCGTGCCGTTCGCGTCGGCTGCCGTCCGCTCCTGATGTCCGACTCCGGAGGGCCCTCGACGCTCGCACTGCGCACCGGCGCCGTGCGGTCCTGGGCGCTCCGGTACGGCCGACGCGCGTCGACGCTCCTCCGGCGGACGCCCTTCCCGCGACCGACCGCCCGGGGCTGGACCGTCCTCGGCTCGGGGATCGCGCTCGTCGGCGGCGGGCTCGTCGCAGCGACGAGCATCGCCGTCTCCGCCGGACTGCTGCTGCTCGTCCTGCTCCTGCTCGGCGTCGTGATGGCGCTCGTCGTCGCCGCACCGCTCCGTGCCACCCGGACGGCCGCCCGCGCCGTCGTGCAGGTCGGCGAGGTGTACCGCGAGCGGATCACGCTGCGCGGGACGTCGCTGCCGATCGGGCCGCGCACGACGCTCCTGGTGCGCGAGCAGCTCGAGGACGCCTTCGCGAGTGCGTCCGACGCCGAGACGTACGCGCTCGTCGGACCGCACGAGCCCCCGGCGGTGCTCGACGTCGAGGCACTCGCGATGCACCGCGGCCGCACCCTCGTCGGCCCGGTCACGATCCGCGTCGAGGACCCGTTCGGCCTGCTCCGCATCGACCGCCCCGTCGTGCCCGCCGAGGAGGTCGTGGTGGTCCCGGCGTCCACCACGCTCGGTGCGATCGACACGGGAGCGCTCGCGGGTGCGGTGTCCGCCGACGAGGGCCGCGTCGGTCAGGGCGGGTCGGCCGACGACAGCGAACTCCGTCCGTACCGGCAGGGCGACCCGATCCGCCGCGTGCACTGGGGCCAGAGCGCCCGGCGCGGTGAACTCCACGTCCGGCAGACGACGCAGGCGCAACCGCCGGAGGCCGTCATCGCGATCGACGTCCGGCGCGAGTCGTACCAGGCCCTCGGCCGCGACGACCTCGTCGAGCTGTCCGACCTCGGCGGCGACGCGGCGTTCGAGCACGCCGTCGTCGTCGCCGCGAGCGTGGCGCGTGTCCTGAGCGCGCGGACCTCGCGCGTGGTGCTCGTCAGCGACGGTCCGACGGGCAGCTCCCGGCACACCGGCGACGCAGGCAGCCTGACCGACGTGCTCGTCGGGCTCGCGGACGTCCGCGTGCGTTCCGACGCCCGGCCCGTGACCGAGGTCCTGCCCGAGGTCCGGGGACGCGACGTGCACGGGATGACCGCGGTCGTCACCGGCCGTTGCACCGTCGAGCAGGCCACCGAGCTGGTGAGCGCCACGAGCGGGTCGAGCCGCGGCATCCTCGCCACCGTCGTGCCCCCGGACCCGGTGGTGCGCGGCATCCTCGACCGCGCGGGTTGGCGCACCGTCGTGGTGCCCGTGTCCGGCGCGCAGAACCAGGGGAGCACGCGGTGAGCGGGACCTCGACGACGGATCGCGTCCGGACGGGCGGCCGACCGCCGGGCGAGGACCGCCCCGACGAGCGGACCGACGTCCCGAGCCCATGGGTCGTGGCGCTCGCGCCCCTGCCCGTGCTCGTCGCCGCCCTGGCGATGCGGCCGCTCGTGCAGGGGACCCTCTGGTGGTTCTCCGGCCTGGTCTTCGCGGCCGTCCTGGTCGGCGTCGTGCTCGCGGTCCGCCGTCGTGCGCCCGGCGTGCGCTTCATCGCCCTCGTCAGCACGCTCGTGATCGGGTCGTGCGTCGCCGCGGTCGTGAACGACGTCCACCCGCTCGGCTGGCTCGACCGCGACGGCGCGCTGGGTGAGGCGCTCGCGGCGATCCGGCTCAACCCGGCGCCGTTGCCGCAGACCGACGCTGTCCGACTCGTCGTGACCATCGCGATCGGCTGGGTCGCCGGGGTCTCGCTGTTCCTGGCCGCCGTCGCGCCCACCGTGGCGCTGGCGGCCGTCCCCGCCCTCGTCGTGCTCGTCGTGCCCGGCATCGTCACGGGGGAGCCGGCACCGGTGGTCCTCGTGGTCCTGGTCGGCGCGGCGTTCCTCGTGCTCCTCTGGCTGTCGGTGCGGCCGGTGCAACGGGCCTTCCCGGCGGCCGTCGTCGGGGCGATCGGGCTCGTCGTCGCCGTCGGCCTGCCCGCGCTCGTCCCGCTCAACGCCAGCTGGTTGTCCGGCGTCACCGGTGCGCTGCAGTCGCCGATCCAGCCCGGCCGCCCGGGCACCCTGCTCGAGCTGGGCCGCGACCTGCGCCAGCCGAACGAGCTCGAGGTGCTGCGCTACCGCACGGCCGACGGGCAGCCGGAGTACCTCAAGCTCGCGGACCTCGACGAGTTCGGCACCGGCGACTGGGTGCCGACCGTGACGGACGCGAGCACCTCGGCCACCGCCGACCGGCAGCGGTGGGCCGTGGGCGTGAACCCGCGCCTGGCGAGCCGCGGCGACCTGACCGTCCGCATCACCGGCCTGTCGAGCAACTACCTGCCGGTGCCCGCGGGGGCCGTCTCCGTCGAGTCGCAGTCCACGAACCTCGACCTGTCCGCGTGGCGGTGGATGGGGGACTCGAACACGATCCGCTCGACCGGGCCGACCACGCAACGGGGCTCCACGTACGAGGCCTTCGGCACGACGACCTCGTCCGGCCAGTACCTCGACGCGATCGCCGCGTCCGGCATCCTCGGGCGCTCCGGCAACCGCGGCTTCGCACAGCCGAGCCCGGCGCAGCTCCGCACCGACCTGACGGTCCCCGACGACCTGCCGCGGGCCATCTCGTCGACCGCGGAACGGGTGGCCGGCAGCGCGTCGAGCGACTACGGCAAGGCCCGTGCGCTCGAGCAGTGGTTCCGCAGCGACCTCTTCACCTACTCTGAGACCGCTCCCGTCGAGCAGGGCTACGACGGCGACAGCATGGACGTCATCGACACGTTCCTGCGCGTCCGTGAGGGCTACTGCGTGCACTTCGCGTCCTCGATGGCGGTGATGGCCCGAACCCTCGACATCCCGTCGCGCATCGCGGTCGGGTACCGGGCGAGCAGCGAGCAGACCGAGGACGGCGAGTACACGGTGTCGAACCGGCAGCTGCACTCGTGGCCCGAGCTCTACATCCGCGGCGCGGGGTGGGTGTCGTTCGAGCCGACGCCGAACTCCGACGCCGCCGCCCAGGCCGGTGCGGAGTCGTCAGCCACCCCGGCACCCGCGCCGTCCGAGACGCCGCTGCCCGCGCCGGGTGCGGCCACGCCCGCCCCGGAGTCGGCCACCCCGACGCCGTCGGCATCCGCGGCGCCCGGAGCCGCCGCCGCGACCGACCGTTCCGGTCCGGGCGCCGCGGGCCTGCTCGTCGGCCTCGTGCTCCTGCTGGTGGTGCTCGTCGCCCCCGGCGCCGTGCGGGCGCTCCGTCGACGGCAGCGGCTCGCGGCGGTCCGTTCGGGTCGTTCCCCGGCGCTGCACGCCTGGCGCGAGGTGCTCGACGACGTCGCCGACCACGGGTACGCGCCGGGACTTGCGCCACCCGGTGACGTCGCTGCGGCCGCCCGGACGGCCCGGGCGGTGCTCGGTCGGCTGTCGTCCTCGGTGCCGTCGGCGGTGCTCCCGCACCTGACGGCGGTGGTGGACGCCGTCGACGTGGAACGCTTCGCGTCCGACGGCGCCGCAGCGGTCGACGCGGCAGCGCTCCGTCGGGCCGTCCTGGAGGCGCGGCTCTCGCTGGACGCGTCCGTCCCGCGGGGACGCGTGGTGCGGTCGCGGCTGTTCCCGCCGAGCCTGCTGCCCTCGTCCGCGTGGTCGCACGAGGGCCGGCAGCGCCGGCGCACGACGTAGTCGCGCCTCAGCGCGGGCGCACCACCGCGTCGACGATGCCGGCGATGACGTCGCCCGGGTCGACCCCGGGCAGGGCCGGTGCGTCGAAGACGATGCCCACGTTGGCGCCGACGAGCAGCGTCGCGAAGTCCTCGAGCGGCATGCCGGGGGAGACCTCGGGGTGCGCCCCGAACCAGAGCCGCACCAGGTCGAGCACGCCGTCGTGCAGCTCCCGGCGCTGCCGGACGAACTCGGGCATCGCCTCCGGGGTGCGCAGGGCGTACGCGCGGAACTCGCAGAGCAGGGCGAACTGCCGGCCCTGGTCGCGCCCACCGAAGGCGGCGCGCACGACCTCGGCGATCGCGACGGCCTCGATGTCGGGCCGCACGACCTCCTGCAGCGACGCGAGCACCATGTTCGTCGAGCGCTGCATGACCTGTGCGACGAGGTCCTGCTTCGAGGAGAAGTTCGAGTAGACCGCGCCCTTGCTGAACCCGGCACGGGCGGCGACGTCGTCGAGGCGGGCGCCGTGCACCCCGGATTCGGCGAACAGGTCGGCACCGGCGGCGAGCAGTCGTTCCCGGACCTCGGCGCGCGGGGTCCTGGCGGTGGGGGAGGCGTCGTCGTCGCGCATCTGGTCCTGGTCCGTGATCGTCGCGGTGGTGTGCCGAACTGTCGATCCCCGCACGTGGGTTGCCGTGCGGGCCCGGGCGCGCCGTGGTGCGGTGCGCCGTCGGGGACCTGCCGCGCCGCGCGTCGTGGTCACGCGCGGCACCAGCGAAGCCCCCGGCCGCGTCGGCGTCGGCACCGGCACGTTCGGGTCGTGTCGGTGCGTCCGAGGACGCGGTCACCGGGACGGTACCCGGCGGTATCGATGGTACCGCGCGGGTCCCGCCGAGGACAGTCCCGAGACGTGCTCAGGCGTCGCCGGACGTGTCGCGATCGCTCCGCACGCTCCCGCGCCCGGTCCGACGTCCGGGCCGGCGGAGCAGCCGGATCGCGTCGGGGCGCAGTCGTCGTCCGCGCTGCAGCAGGGATCCCAGCGTCGACTTCGGCTGCCACTCGCGGCCGTTCGGCAGCCCCCACCCCCGCTTGACCGCGCCGTAGCGCAGGCCGAGGGAGAGCACGATCGCGGCGATGATCCCGATCGTGGGCGAGCCGGCGCCCGACGCGACGACCATGACCGCGGACGCCGCCACGGCGACGGTCGCGTACAGGGCGTTGCCCCCGAACACGGCGGGCACGCGTCGGAGCAGCAGGTCCCGCATCGCACCGCCGCCCACCGCGGTGATCGTCCCCATGATGATCGCGGCTGGCCAGCCGAGCCCCGCGTCGAACGTCCGCTGCACGCCGACGACCGACCAGATCCCGATCACCGCGGCGTCGAGCACCGTGAAGAGCCGGTCCCACGTGGGCTCCGAGAACGACACGAGGAAGGCGACGAGCGCACCCGCCACCGCGACGGGCACGTACAGCGGGTCCACGAGCGCGACGGGCGGCCCGTTCTGCAGCAGGGTGTCGCGGAGCATGCCGCCACCGAGGCCGGAGACGAACCCGACGACCAGGAACCCGAACAGGTCGAAGTCCATCGTCCGGGCGATCGAGCCGCCGAGCAGTGCCGAGGCGAACACGCCGGCGAGGTCGAGCACGTTCGTGACCGACGCCAGGCCCTCGGGGGTCAGCAGGTTCATGAGAACAATCAAACCCCACGGCACCGAGGTGGCGGCGCGATGGTTGGTTAGGTTAGCCTCACCTACGCCATGATCGCCACACTCGTCATCGGCCTCCGCGAAGGCCTCGAAGCGACCCTCATCGTCGGCATCATCGCGGCGTTCCTGCGTCGCAACCGCGCACCGCTGACCCCGATGTGGGTCGGTGTCGGTGTCGCGGTGGCCCTGAGCATCGCCGTCGGCTTCGGCCTGGACCTCGTCGGACAGGCCCTGCCGCAGGCCGAGCAGGAGGGCATGGAGACCGTCATCGGCGTCGTCGCGGTGGTCTTCGTCACCGGGATGATCGTCTGGATGCGGACCCACGCCCGCACGCTCTCGCGCGACCTCGTGGCGAGTGCGGACGCCGCGCTCGGCCGGGGGACCGCCTGGGCCCTCGCCGGCATGGCGTTCCTCGCCGTCCTCAAGGAGGGGTTCGAGACCGCGGTCTTCCTGCTCGCGACCTTCCAGGCGTCGACCGACACCGGCAGCGCGGCCCTCGGCGCCGTGATCGGCATCGCGGTGGCCGTGCTCGTCGGGTACGGCGTCTCCACCGGTGGGGTGAAGCTCGACCTCGGCCGGTTCTTCACCGGCACGGGTGTCTTCCTCGTGTTCGTCGCCGGCGGCCTGGTCCTCACCGCGCTCCGGCACGCGCACGAGGCCGGCTGGCTCGTCGTCGGGCAGCAGTGCACCGTCGACCTCGGTTGGCTCGCCCCGAACGGCTCGGTCCGCGGGGCGCTCGTCACCGGCGTGCTCGGCGTCCCCGCCGATCCGCGCGTGATCGAGGTGCTCGGCTGGGTCCTCTACGTCGTGCCCGTCCTCGCGATCACGCTCTGGCCGCGGGCGTGGCGACCGTCGCCCGCACGTGTCCCGCGGGTGCGCGCCGTCCTCGCCGCGTCCTTCGCCGCGGCCGCCGTCCTGCTCGCGGTCGCGGTCCCCACGGGCGGCACCGACCTGCCCCGCACCGTCGCCGTCACCGGCGACGCGTCCGCCGTCACGGCGTCGGTGGACGGGTCGACCGCCGCCCTGCGCGTGGCCGCCGACGGCCGGGAGGCACGACACACCCTGCCGACGTCGGCCCACCGACGCGTCGTCCGCGCGGGCACCACGGCGGACGAGTGGCAGGTGACCGAGGACGTCCCGGCCACCGGCCGACCGACCTCGTTGACGCTCGACCAGCTCGTCCGGCTGTTCGGACGGGTGCCGGTCGGCGTCTCGCCGTCGACGAACCCCGGCCCGTTCGACGCCACCTGGACCGTCCGCGACACCGTGACGCTCACGACCGTCGGCGGCGGCGTCCTGGACGCGACCCGCTCGGAACGCGACGTGCTCACGCTGCGGGGTGGGGGCCTCCCGTCCGCCCGCACGACCGCGCTGGAACGCGACGTGTGGGCCGTCCCGCGTGCCGACGCCGACCGTGCGGCGACGGTCGTCGCGGCGGCGACGACCCGCGCCGCGGAGCTGCGGCTGTGGAGCGTCTGGCTGCCGCTGGCCCTCCTCGTCGCCGCGGCCGCGCAGGCCGGACTCGCACTGCGCGACCGCCGTCGTCTCGTGACCCCCACGACCACCACCCCCGGATCCGACCCGTCGCGCGGACCGCCCGCCGACATCCCTGCAAGGAGCCTCGACCATGCCGTTCGGTGAGCCCGTCCGACCCCTGATCGCCCTCGGTGCCCTCGGCGCCGCAGTCGCCCTGACCCTGACCGCCTGCTCGGCCGGCACCCCCGCCGACGACGTGACGGCGAGCCCGGGGAAGGTCTCCCGCGTCACCATCACGCTGACGAACGACGGGTCGGACGCCTGTGCCGTGTCGACCACGACGGTCCCCGCGGGCCCCGTCACGTTCACCGTGCACAACGAGTCGTCCACCGCCATCACCGAGGTGGAGCTCCTGCAGGACCAGCGGATCCTCGGGGAGAAGGAGAACCTCGCGCCCGGACTCGACGCCGTCCGCTTCACCGCCACGCTGACGGGCGGGAAGTACCAGGTGTACTGCCCCGGCGCGAGCGAGGAACTGACGGACTTCACCGTCACCGGCAAGGCCGCGTCCACCGCCGACAGCAGCGCCGCGGCCCTGCTCGCCGACGGGGCCACGGGGTACGCCACGTACGTCGACGGCCAGGTCACCGACATGGTGACCGCGGTGCAGCAGCTCCAGGCCGACGTCGACGCGGGCGACCTCGACGCCGCGAAGCGCGACTACGCCGCGGCCCGGCCGTTCTACGAGCACGTCGAGAGCGACGTCGACGGCTTCGTCAAGCAGGGCCACAGCGCCACCGACAACGCCGGCAACCTCGACTACCTGGTCGACATGCGGCAGTCGAACCTCGACGACGCCGTCGGGTGGAGCGGCTTCCACGCCGTCGAGAAGGACCTCTTCGAGGCCGGCGCGATCACCGCGTCGACGAAGCACACCGCGGCCGACCTGACCGCGAACGTGCAGCTGCTCGCGAAGCTCGTCCCGACGATCGAGTACAAGCCCGAGGACCTGGCGAACGGCGCGGCGGGCCTCCTCGAGGAGGTCCAGTCGAACAAGATCACCGGCGAGGAGGAGGCCTACAGCCACATCGACCTCGTCGACCTGGCCGCCAACGTCGAGGGCGCCCGACAGGCGTTCGCGTACCTCAAGCCCGGCCTGACGAAGGTCGACCCGGCCCTGACGAAGCAGATCGCCGCACAGTTCGACGCGACGAACACGCTCATGGACGGCTTCCGTGACGCGAACGCCCTCGGCGGCTTCACCACGTGGGACGCAGCGGCGAAGGCGGCCGACGCGAACCGCATCTCGCAGCAGGTCCAGGCGCTGCAGGACCCGCTGTCCCGCCTGGCCGAGAAGGTCGCGACGGCGTGAGCGCACCACGCCTCTCACGTCGGGGCCTGCTCGGAGCCGGGCTCGCCGCCGCCGGCACCGGCGTCGGCGCGGTGGCCGGCGTCGCCGGTGCCACGGCCGCGACCGGCGTGGACCCGTTCGCCGCTGCCGGGAACGCCGACGAGTCCATCGACCTGTCGCAGCAGGTGCCCTTCTACGCGACCGCCGCCGGACAACCGCAGGGCGGGATCCGCACGACGCCGCAGCGGCACTGCGTGTTCATGGTGTTCGACCTCACCGCGTCGACCGCGACCGAGCTGCAGGTGCTGCTCGCGCGGTGGTCCGCCGCCATCGCCCAGCTGCAGGCCGGTCGGACGATCGGCAGCGTCGAGCCCGCCCACGGCGAGGGCGTCGGCGCGGACACGGGCGAGGCCCTGGACCTCGGCCCCGCGTCCCTCACCGTCACCGTCGGCCTCGGGCCCGGGGTCTTCGACGAGCGCTTCGGGCTCGCGGCGAAGCGTCCGGCGCACCTCGCCGCGATCCCGTCCCTGCCGAGCGACGCGCTCGAGGAAGGCCTGACCGGCGGCGACCTGTCCCTGCAGGCGTGCGCCGACGACCCGCAGGTGGCGTACCACGCCGTCCGCGACCTCGCGCGGATGGCCCGGGGGACCGCGACCGTCCGCTGGACCGTCATCGGGTTCGGCCGGGCGTCCGCCGGGCCCGCCCAGTCGACCCCGCGCAACCTCATGGGCTTCAAGGACGGCACCCGCAACGTCTCGACGGACGAGGAGTACGACCGCTTCGTGTGGCTCGACGACGACGCCGGGTGGATGGCCGGCGGCACCTACCAGGTGGTCCGGAAGATACGGATGAACCTCGAGACGTGGGACGCCGACGTGGTGCGCAACCAGCAGCGGGTCTTCGGCCGCACCAAGGTGGAGGGCGCGCCCCTCTCCGGTGGGACCGAGCACACGACGCCGGACTTCCACGCGGTGCACGGCTCCGGGACGCACGCCGCTCCGGCCGACGGTGGCACCGCGATCGACCCGCGGTCGCACGTCGCCCTGGCCGCGCACGAGAACAACGGCGGCGTGAAGATCCTGCGGCGGGGCTACAACTACACGGACGGGCTGAACCAGTACGGGCAGCTCGACGCCGGGCTGTTGTTCGCGGCGTACACGACCGACCCGGAGCACTTCACACGGCTGCAGCGGAAGCTCGGGGCGTCAGACCGTCTGAACGAGTACGTCGCCCACATCGGTTCCGGGGTGTTCGCGGTGCCGCCGGCGCCGCGTTCGGGCTCGTACGTCGGGGAGCGGTTGTTCCGCTGAGCTGAGGTGGGTGTCCTCCGTCGTTTCCCTGGAGACGGAGGACACCCTCGCCGCGGAGTCGACGGACGGAACCACCATCCGGCCCTGGGGGGCGACCCGGCGCGACGCGTCGCGATGCGACAGGGGGATCGTACCGCGCAGACCCGTGGTTCAGGCCGTGTCTTCCGGCACCGGACAGGTGACGGGCCGTCCCACCGAGGTGGGACGGCCCGTCGTGTGTCGTGCTGTCGGCCGGGAGGCGCGGTGTCAGTCCGTCAGGACCGTCGTGTCGCGCTCGGTGCGCTTCCGGCGGGCGAGCACCAGGCCCAGTGCACCGGCGAGCAGCAGGGCACCGGCGGCGATGCCCGGGGCGACCAGGTCGGCGCCGGTCCAGGCGAGGTCGCCACCGGCGGGACCTGGGCGTCCGCCGGCCGCCTCGGCGTCGGCGTCGGCGTTGCCGTTGCCCGGCGTGCCCGCACCCGGCGTGCCTGCACCTGGCGCGGTCGGGTCACCGGTGCCGGGGGTGCCCGGGTCGGTCGGAACCGGGTCGGTCGGGTCGGTGGGGTCCGTCGGATCGGTCGGGTCGACGACCGCCGCGATCGGGACCGTCACCGCGAGGGTGATCGTCTGGCCGTTCGGCAGCGTCAGGACGAGCGGTTCGTCGGTGGTCTTGGTCAGGTCGGCCGCGAGCGCCGAGGCACGAGTGGCCGCAGGGGCGGCAGCGACACCGTCGGGGACCGTGAAGGTCAGGGTCGCGCGACCCTGCTCGTCACGCTTGTCCACGATCGCGGCATCGATCGGGGACTCCGCCAGGACGACGTCGCCGGCGCTGACGGAGACCGAACCGGCCGCCGCGGGGTCGTCGCTGCTGAAGACGAGGGAGGACAGGGCGACCGAGACCTCGTCACCGGGCTGGAAGCCCTCGGCGGGGACCGGGCTCGTCACGACGCCCACGGCACGCTGGTCGGTGGGCGGCGTGACGACGGGGTCGGCGTCGAAGTAGTCCACCTGCGCCTGGAGGTCGACCGTGCCGGAGTCGGCCTTGTTCGTGCCCGAGGCGAAGGCGGCGAAGTTGTCACCACCGGTCGACAGGAACGAGTTCACCGTCACCTTGAGGGTGTCGTCGAGCGCGATCGGGGTGCCGTCGAGCGTCATCGTCGTGATGCGCGAGCCGCGGACAGCGTCGGGGTCGTAGGTGTACGCGAAGCCGTCCGAGACGCCGAGCTTGAGGAACGGTCGCTCGAGGCCGTCGGGCTGCCACTGCTGCTCGAGGGCGTCCTTGATCTGCTGGCCGGTCATGTCCTCGGTGACGAGGGTGTTCGCGAACGGCTGGACGAGCGCGGCCTCCTTGTAGGTGACCTGTCCGTCCGGATCGCCCGCTCCGCTCGAGGCGAAGAGCATGTCGGTCCGGAGACCACCGGGGTTCATGAAGGCGACCTGCGAGCCCTGGCGCTCCGTGGCGGACCGCTGCACCTCGGCGATGTAGTTGCCGAGCACGGACTCACCACCGCGGTTCTCGCTCTTCCGGTCCGATTGCACGGCACGACGCAGGTCGGCGGTGATGTCGCCGAGCTTCTTCGCGCCCTCGACGTCCGCCTTCGCCTTCGCCGCAGCGACGATGCCGCTCACCTCCTGCACCGAGGTCTGGTCGGCCGGCACGCGCGTCGAGCCGTTCAGCGACTGCACCTCGGACGTGATCGACTTCAGCTCCTTGTCGGCACCGACGGTGAGCTGCAGGTGGCCGTAGTTCACACCGTAGGACCCGGTCTGGATCACCGGGCGGAGCGTCCCGTTCGGACCCGCGATGGAGTGGTCGTACGTCGCGTGCGTGTGGGCCGACACGATCGCCGACACCTTCGACGAGACGCCCGAGGTGATCTTCCCGAAGGCACCGGTGCCGGTGGCGTCCGCGAGTGCGCTCGTGGTGGCGCCCTCGTGGACGAGCAGCACGAGCACGTCGGCCTCGCCGTTGTCGGCCTTGCCGTCGGTGAGCTCGTCGGCGTAGCGGTTCACCTGGCTGACGATCGGAGCCATCGCCAGCCCCTGCACGCCGCCGGGGCTGACGAGCCCGGGGATGAGGTCCTCGGTCGTCGCGCCGATGAAGCCGACCTTCACTCCGCCGCGCTCGACGATCGACCACGGTGTGAAGGCCGGGTCGGTCGTGCCGGCCTTCACGATGTTCGACGAGACGTACGGCCACTCGGCGCGGTCCTCGATGCGTCCGGTCAGGTCGTCCTGGCCCTTGTCGAGCTCGTGGTTGCCGATCGCGCTGACGTCGAGGTCCATCGCGTTGAGGGCGTCGATCGTCGGTGCGTCCTGCTGGATGAGCGACGTGAACGTGGATGCGCCGACGTTGTCGCCGACGCTCGCGAAGATCGTGTTCGGGTTCGCCTCGCGGTAGGCCTGCACGACCGCGGCGAGCTTCGCGGCACCGGCTGCCTTGTCGACGGCGGTGCCCTCCGACTCGATGCGACCGTGGAAGTCGTTGACGTCGAGGATGTCGATGGTGGTGTCACCCTCGGCAGCGAGTGCCGCGGAGGGGACGGTGAGGGCGGTGAGGACGCCGGCGGCGACCAGGGCCGAGGCCCCGGCCAGGCGCCGGCGGCGCGGGGAGGTGTGAGCGTTCATCGGCGCCGAACCTACGAAATCCCACAGCAACCCGCCAGACGTCATCGCAACACGTCACGTGTTGTTCACACCACGGGGGACGTCCCGCCCGTTCGGGGGACAGGACGCGGTCAGTCGCGACCGAGTGCGCCCTTCACCCGCTCGACGGCCTCGGCGGCCATCGCCTTCGCGGAGTCCGTGATCACGCCGAGCTCCGCCGGGTCGCCCTTGAGCAGGCTCTTCGCGGTGTTGACGGCGTACTCCGCGGTGATGTGCGGCGGCAGCGGCGGCACGTTGCGGCTGACGTGGGCGTCGATGAGCGTGACCCCCGGGTTCGCGAAGGCCCGCTCCACGGCGGCGTCGACCTCGTCGTCACGGTGCACCGCGATGCCGGTGAAGCCGAGCAGTTCCGCGTACCCGGCGTAGTCCATCGTCTCGACGTCCTGTGAGCCGGGCCACATCGGGTTGCCGTCCTCGGTCCGCATCTCCCACGAGACCTGCCCGAGGTCGTCGTTGTGCATCACGACGATGACCAGCTGCTGGTTCGGCCACTGCGCCATGTACTTCTTCACGGTGATGAGCTCGTTCATGCCGAGCATCTGGAACGCACCGTCGCCGATCGTGCAGACCGCCGGGGCGTCCGGGAAGGCGAACTTCGCCGTCACGGCGTACGGCATCGCCGCGAGCATCGTCGCCAGACGGCCGGACATGTCACCGTGCATGCCGCGGCGCAGCCGGATGTGGTGGCCGTACCAGTCCGCGGTGGTGCCGGCGTCGCAGGTGACGGTGACGCCCTCCGGCAGCCGCTGGTTGACGGCGCGGATGACGCGTCGCGGGTTGACGCCGTCGTCGTACGCGACCTCGGCCTGACGGTCCATCTCGGCTTCCCACTCGCGCATCTCCGCGGCGAGCTTGTCCTGCCACGCGGTGTCCTGCTTGTCGCGGAGCAGGGGGAGCACGGCCTCGAGCGTCGCGCCGACGTCACCCCACAGGTTGAGCTCGGTCGGGTACCGCAGCCCCATCTGCTCGGGCTTGATGTCCACCTGCACGCCGCGGGCCTGGCCGCTCTTCGGCAGGTACTCGCCGTACGGGTAGTTCGAGCCGAGGAGCACGATCGTGTCGCACTCCTTGATCTGCGTGAGGCTCGGCCGGGAGCCGAGGAGCCCGACCTGCTGCGTGTGGTACGGCACGTCCGAGGGCACGACGTCCTTGCCGCGCAGCGCCGTGATGATGCCGGCGCCGGTCTTCTCGGCCGCTGCGAGCACCAGGTCCGTGGCACCACGAGCGCCGGCGCCGACGATGAAGGACACTCGTTCGCCGGCGTTGAGGATCTCGGCGAAGCGGGCGATCTCGTCCTGCGGCGGGACGATGCGCGTCGACGGGGCCGCATCGCTCGAGCGCGACACCCAGTGCTCCGCAGCCGGTGCCTCGTACGCCATCGCCTGGACGTCGTGGGGGAGCACGACGACGGCCGGCTGCTTGCGGAGCATCGCCGTGCGGAACGCGGTGTCGACGACGACCTGGACGGCGTCCGGGGTCGCCACCGTCTGGACGTAGCACGCGACGTCGGCGAACACGCGCTCGAGGTTCGACTCCTGCTGCGTGAACGAACCGATCGAGGCGAGGCCCTGCTGCCCGACGATCGCGACGACGGGCTGGTTGTCCATCTGCGCGTCGTACAACCCGTTGAGCAGGTGGAAGGCGCCGGGGCTCGACGTGGCGACGCAGACGCCGACCTCGCCGGTGAACTTCGCATGCGCGGTCGCCATCAGGGCGGCGATCTCCTCGTGCGTCGGTCGGACGTACTCGAGCGCGCGCTCGCTGCCGTCCGCCTTGCCGAGGGCACCGTCGAACGCGCCGATGCCGTCCCCGGGGTACCCGAACACGCGGGAGACGCCCCACGCCTTGATGCGGTCGATGACGAAGTCGCTCACGGTCGTGCTCATGCCACCACCGTGCTCGCCGGATCCTGTACGCCCTCAGGTCCCGCAGCGTGGTCGACTCACGCGATCGTCCGCCAGGCGCCGTCGGCCGCGCTGGCGACGACCGCGTCGACGATCCGCGCCGACCGCGCGCCGTCCGCGAAGGTCGGCAGGCCCTCGGGGACGTCGCCCCGGACCGCCGCGTACGTGTCCGCGACGAACGCCGCGAACGCGTCGAGGTACCCCTGCGGGTGCCCGGCCGGCACGACCGCCAGCCGCCGCTGGTCGGGGAAGCCGAGCGAGGGGTCGCGGAGCACGATCTGCGCACCACGGTCGTTGCCGAACCACGCCGACTCGGGCTGCTCCTGGTCGAAGGCCGCCGATCCGAGGGAGCCGTCCACCTCGAACCACAGCCGGTTCTTCCGACCCGCCGCGACCTGGGAGATGACGACGTTGCCGATCCGCCCGGCACCTGTGCGGAACGTCGCGACCGCGGTGTCCTCGGTGGTCACCTCGGCGCGCTGGGACGCGTCGGCGACCGGGTCCGGGTCGGGGGACCCGGAGAACGACGGCCCGGAGGCGGCCGGCCGCGTGGGGTAGACGACGTCGGTCGCGGCCGACACCGACGCGAAGGGCTCGCCGGTGACGAACTCGACGAGGTCGCACCAGTGCGAGCCGATGTCGGCGAAGGCGCGCGACAGCCCGCCCGCACCGGCGTCGACGCGCCAGCTCGACGCGTCCTCGTCGAGCATCCAGTCCTGCAGGTAGTGGCCGTGGACGGCGAGCAGGCGACCGAGCTCGCCGGCGGCGATCCGTGCGCGGATCTCGCGGACGACCGGGTGGTAGCGGTACACGAACGGCACGGTCGCGACGACGCCGGCGTCCCGTGCGGCCTCGACGAGCTCGGTCGCCTGCGCGGCACTGATCGCCAGGGGCTTCTCGCACACCACGTTGATGCCCGCCCGGATGACGGCGAGTGCCTGGGGGTGGTGCTGGTCGTTCGGCGTGCAGACGTGCACCACGTCCGGAGCGTCGGCGAGGACCTCGTCGAGCGAGGCGTACCCACGGGGCACGTCGAGCTGCGCGGCGACCTGCTCGGAACGGGACGGGGTCCGTCCGAGCACCCCGGTCACCTCGGCGCCCGCCGCCCGGGCGGCCCGCGCGTGGACGCCGGCGATCATGCCGGTCCCGACCACGGCGACGCGGATGCGTCGCCCTCCGTACCCACTGCTCATGGTGCTCCCTCGCGCCGGACAGGACCCACCGTACCGACGTGACCCGGCCACGCGCCGGGCGGGGTGAGTACCGTCTCCGGCATGTCGAGCCTCCAGACCAGCCTGCTCATCCTCGGTGCCAGCGGTGACCTCTCCAAGCGACTGCTGCTGCCGGGGCTCGCCACCCTCCTCGAGGTCAAGGAGGACTGGGACGTCCAGCTCGTCGGCGCCGGCGTCGAGGACATCTCCGACGCGGACTGGAAGGCGCAGGTGCGCTCGTCGTTCGAGAACGCGCAGGCGTCGAAGAACGAGGAGGACGAGGGCGCGCACGGCGACGGCGAGCGACTCAGCCCGCGGCTCGTCGCCGTCATCGAGGCCTCGTCGTACCGGAAGGCCGACGTCACCGACGCCGACGACCTGACGGCCCTGCTCGGCGCGTGCGACCACGACCCCGCGATCTACTTCGCGCTGCCGCCGGCCGTGACCGAGAAGAGCTGCGCCGTGCTCAAGGACCTCGACCTGCCGCAGGGCACCCGCCTGGCGCTCGAGAAGCCGTTCGGCACCGACGCCGCGAGCGCCGAGCAGCTGAACGACGTCCTGCACTCGTTCCTCCCCGAGGAGCGCATCCACCGGGTCGACCACTTCCTGGGCCGGTCGACGGTGCTCAACCTGCTCGGGCTGCGGTTCGCGAACCGCATCATCGAGCCGCTGCTGTCCTCGCAGCACGTCTCCCGCGTCGACATCGTCTACGACGAGACCCTCGGGCTCGAGGGCCGCGCGCGCTACTACGACAAGGCGGGCGCGCTCGTCGACATGATCCAGAGCCACCTGCTGCAGGTGATGGCCGTCGTCGCCATGGAGGCCCCGGCATCGATCGACGCCGACGACCTCCGCACGCAGAAGGAGCTCGTGCTCCGCGCCGTCCGGCCCTGGGGCGACGACGTCGTGGCCGCCGGCAAGCGCGCGCGGTACACGGCCGGCACCATCGGCGACCGGCAGCTCCCGGCCTACGTCGACGAGGACGGCGTGGACCCGTCGCTCGGCACCGAGACGCTCGCGCAGCTCACCCTCGAGGTCGCGAACTGGCGCTGGGCGGGCGTGCCGTTCACGCTCCGCTCCGGCAAGGCGCTCGAGCAGCAGCGGCGCGAGATCGTGATCACCTTCAAGGACTCGCCGCACGTGCCGAACGGGCTGTCCGGCGCCGAGCGGCCGGACAAGCTGCGCATCTGGATCGCACCGGACGAGATGCAGCTCGAGCTCAACGTGAACGGGCCGGGGGACCCGTACACGATCGACCACACCTCGCTGTCGACGACGTTCAACCCCGGGCGGCTCAGCGCCTACGGCGAGGTCCTCGCCGGGGTGCTCGAGGGCGACGCGACCCTGTCGGTGCGCGGGGACAGCGCGGTGCAGGGGTGGAAGGTCGTCGAGCCGTTCCTGCAGGCCTGGCGTGCGGGTGACACCCCGTTGGACGAGTACGCCGCGGGCTCCGTCGGGCCGGAGACCTGGGACAACATCGACTGCTGAGCCGTCGGACGGACGGACGGGAGGCGCGTGGCGGGCTCGCCACGCGCCTCCCGTCCGTCCGTGGTCGGCCCGCGCCGGTGGCGGGACGCCGCCGGCGACGCGGGGCGCCGCTCCGGACGCGAGACGCCGCGGGATCCGGCGGCGTCTCGATCGCGCGGCGGCGTCCCGCCCGCCGGACGGTGCGGCGTCCCGGCGCGGCCAGGGTGGTGCGGGGTAGCGTCCGGTGACGTGAAGACCACCGACGACGTCCTGTCCACCGTCCCCGCTCCCGCCGGCTCCGACGTCCGCGTCGAGCCCGTCCGCTACGACCACGAGGGCACCGCGCTCCTCGGTGTCCTCGCGAAGGACCACGCCGCCTCGGGCCCGCGCCCCGGCGTCCTCGTGATCCACGACTGGCACGGCGTCAACGAGCACGTCGAGGCCCGCGTCACGATGCTCGCCCGCCTCGGGTACGTGGCCTTCGGCGCCGACGTCTACGGCGAGGGCGTCCGCCCCGGCGACGACACCGCCGGCCAGGTCGCCGGCTCGTTCTACCAGGACCTCCCGCTGTTCCGCGCACGCCTGACCGCGGGACTCGAGCAGCTCCGTGCAGACCCCGACGTCGACCACTCGCGCATCGTCGTGATGGGCTACTGCTTCGGCGGCTCCGGCGCGCTCGAGCTCGCACGCACGGGTGCCGACCTGGTGGGCGCCGTGTCGTTCCACGGCGGCCTGATCGTGCACGAGCCGTCCGACGCGTCCGAGGTCCGGGCGAAGCTCCTCGTGCTGACCGGGGGAGCGGACCCGATGGTGCCGGACACGACGGTGGCCGAGTGGCAGGACGAGATGCGCGCGGTCCCCGAGGTCGACTGGCAGGTCGTGACCTACGCCGGTGCGATGCACGCGTTCGCGGTGCCCGGGACGGACGCACCCGACCACGGCGCGCAGTACCAGGAGCGTGCGGACCGTCGTTCGTGGCAGGCGCTGCAGGTGTTCCTCGCCGAGGTGTTCGACGAGGAACCGACCGTCGCCTGACCCGGCGACACGCCGAAGGTTCCGTCAGGACGGCTCGATTCGCGTTCCGCGCCGCACCTGTTGTAGAGTCTTCCACGGCCGCAAGGCCGGTATCGGCCCCAGGGCCGGATGCGCTCGTAGCTCAATGGATAGAGCATCTGACTACGGATCAGAAGGTTGGGGGTTCGAGTCCCTTCGAGCGCACAGTTGAGAAGGCCCCGTCGCACTGCGACGGGGCCTTCGTCGTTCCCGCACCGCACGGCGCGGCCGCCCGTCGGCGCGTGCGCGCACCGGGCGGTGCGCGTCAGCGGGCGAAGGACGCGAGGGCCTGCTGCAGGTCCTCCTCGAGGTACGGCCGCAGCGAAGTCGCCCACGTGGCGGTGATGTGGCTCGTGTCCCGGTAGACGAGCACGCCGCCGATGACCGCCGGGCAGGTCGTCCGGTCGCAGTAGTACGGCGTCAGGTCGATGAGCGTCCCGCGGCCGCCCGCTGCCGTGAACTGCGCCACGGCCTCGGCGGACGAGTCGGTCCGGGCGAGGGCCTCCGACCGGGGCTGGTCGCAGGACGCGTCGGTCGGACCCGACATCCGGCTGACGCAGACGACGACGTCCCGGCGCGGGACCGGGTTGTCGCGGATCGCGATGACGGGCAGCTGGTCGCCGGCCGCCTGGGTCCAGGCATCGACGAGGCCCGCTTCGGTCCTCGCGTCCCGCTCGGCGTCCGTCGACGCGGTGACGGCCATCTGGGTCGCCGAGTGGGTGACGACGAGGGCGTCGGCCTGGTCGCGGTGCTCCTGCACGTACCGGATCGCCTGCTGCTTCCAGCGGTTGCAGCCGCGGACGCCCTGGTCGTTCAGCGCGTCTTGCTGGGCGGTGGTGAGGTAGCAGCCGCCGGTGCCGGCGAGGTCGATGCGCCACCCGTTGTCGCGGCCGATCGCGTCGTACGCGCCGAGGAGCGCGTTGCTGTGCGAGTCCCCGATGACGATGAGTCGCTTGGAGTACCCCGACTCCGCACCGAGGCTGCAGACGCGGAAGGCGCCGTTCCAGCAGGCGGCCCGGTTCGCGTCGTCGTCCTCCGCGGCGGCCGGTGCCGGCACGCGGACGTCGGCCAGGCGCGGGTCGACGCACGGTTCCGGGCTGCTGATCCGAGCGGCGGCGCCGAAGCACGAGGCGCTGTCCTCGGCGGACTGCTCGGCGACGCTCGCCGCCCGCACCTCCTGCACGTGCACGGCGGCGATGGTGGAGGACCCGAGGGCGACGACGACGAGCGTGCTCACGACACCGAGCGCGGCGACCCAGCGGGGGCGGAGGGCACCGACCCAGCCGGAGAAACGGAGCGGCTCCTCGAACCACACGGTCGTCGCCGCGGCCAGCAGGAGGGACAGCACCAGGACGGCGGGCTTGGTCACCCCGTCGAGGGGCTGGCCGAGGGCGATCGGCACGATGACGACGAGCGGCCAGTGCCAGAGGTACAGCGAGTACGAGATGCGACCGACGAAGGCGACGGGTCCGAGGGCACCGAGCGACTCGACGACCGTCCGGGCGCCGAACGTCACGAGCAGGGTCGCACCCACGACGGGCAGGGCGGCGGCGATGCCGGGGAACGGTGTCGCCGGCGTGATGACGACGAGCGAGACCAGGAGGACGACGCCCCCGGCGACCGCGGCGATCGAGCGGACCAGGTGGCCCGCGGCACTCTGCGCCACCGGCATCCGGAAGGTGGCCGCGAACCCACCCAGTGCGAACTCCCACGCGCGCGTGGCGGTGGAGAAGTAGGCCACCCCGGGGTTCGTGGACGTCTGGACGACGGACCACACGAGCGAGAGCAGGATCACGGTGCCGAGCAGGAGGCGGGCGGTCGTCGCGGGGGAGACCCGCCTCCGCACCGCGAGCGTGACCAGGACCAGGAGGAGGGGCAGCGCGATGTAGAACTGCTCCTCGACCGACAGCGACCAGAAGTGCTGGAACGGCGAGGCCTGCTCGTCCGAGGCCAGGTAGTCCACCGAGCTGGCGGCGAGCACCCAGTTCTGCACGTAGACCGTCGAGGCGATGAGTTCGCGGCCGTACTGCGCCCACAGGGCACTCGGCACGACGAGGAGCACCCCGGCCCCGGTGGCGAGGATCGTCAGGAACGCCCCGGGCAGCAGGCGCTTGGCGCGTCGCGACCAGAACCGGCCGAGGCGGATGCGGCCGGTGGCTGCCTGCTCGCGGAGCAGGTGACCCGTGATGAGGTAGCCGGAGATCACGAAGAAGACGTCCACGCCGACGAACCCGCCGCGCAGCTGGGCCGGCCACAGGTGGTACACGACCACCGCGAGGACGGCGAAGGCACGGAGCCCCTGCACGTCCCAGCGCGTCAGGTCACGGGCGCGGTGTGCGGGCGCCCTCCGCCCCCCGGGTGCAGTGCTCATCGGGTCGAGTGTAGGAGACGGCGGAGACGGACCCGGTCCGAGGCACGAGGGTCGTCAGCCGTCAGCCGTCAGGGCTCGGCGAGTTCCCCGAGGCCGTCGTACGCGCGGGCCACGGCGTCGACCCGGGCGCGGCCGGCGGGACCGGCCGCCGCGTAGACGTCGTTCGCGATCGCCGCGACGACCGCGAACAGGGCCGCCATCGAGTCGAACGCGGCCGGGGCGTCCACCGGCACGAGGACGGCGGTGTTCGCGGGTGCCGCGATGAGCGCCGCCGTCGGGTCGCCGAGCACGACGACGTCCGCACCGGTGCCGGCGCAGTGCGCCACGAGGCGGGCGACCCCGGACGCGTGTCGGCGGACCGTGACGATGACGACGAGGTCGCGCGGCCCGAGGTCGGCGACCTCCTCGCCGAGGCGCCGCCCCTGCGCCGGCCCCAGCCGCACGTCGCTGCGCACCTGGGCGAGTTGCGCACGGAGCTGGAGCGCGACGGCGTGGGCGGCCCGTTCGCCGACGACGAGGACCCGCTGGGCGCGGACGATCCGTCGGGCCAGCCGCGGGCGGTCGGCGCGCGCGAGGGACGCCAGGCCGGCGGCGAGGTTGCGCGCCTCGACGACGCGCTGGTCGACGTGTGCGGCGTCCTCGGCCACCCACGGCAGACCGGTGCCGCGGGCGGCCATGAGTTCCTGACGTGCCTCGGCGGCGTCCTGGAACCCGAGGGAGCGGACGAGTCGCGAGACGGTGGCCTTCGAGGTGCCGGACTCCGCGGCGAGCCGGGTGGACGACCCGATGAGCAGCAGTTCCGGGTCGTGCCGGACGACGGCGGCCACGCGACGCTCGGCGGGCGACAGGCGGTCCCAGACGGCGTCGATGCGGGCGCGGACGTCGGGCGGCGTGGCGCTCACGCCGGGTCCGTCCCGGGAACGACGACCGCGTCGGCCGCCAGGGTCGCGATCGCGACCGCGAGGGCGTCGAGTCCGAGGGCGACGTCCGCCTCGGCGACGAACTCGTCCGGGTGGTGGCTGATGCCGTCGGGGTTGCGGAGGAAGAGCATCCCGACGTCGGTGACGAGCCCGAGCGACATCGCGTCGTGCCCCGCGCGCGAGAACAACGACGGCGGCGCCGGTTCGCCGGTCGCGACGATCCCGGCCCGCAGTGCGTCCATCAGGCGCGGGGCGCAGAACACGGCCGGCGCCCGGTGCACCTCGGTCGGCACGACCGTGACGCCCCGCCGTGCCGCGATCTCGTCGAACGCCGCGGTGACGGCGTCCCAGGTGTGGTCCCGTCCCTCGTCGAACTCGCCCCGGAGGTCGACCGAGAAGCGTGCGAGACCGGGGACGACGTTGACGGCGCCGGGTTCGACGGTCATGGTGCCGACGGTGCCGACGTGGTGCGATGCCCGGCAGATCCGCTCCACCGCGAGTGCGGCCTCGGCGGCGGCGAGCAGGGCGTCGTGCCGCCGCTCGTAGGGGGTGCCGCCGGCGTGCCGGGCCTCGCCGACGGCCTCCACCGCGAACCGGCGGGCGCTGGCGATGCTCGTGACGACCCCGAGCGCCTGGCCGGCGGCGTCGAGGTACGGCCCCTGCTCGATGTGGGCCTCGAGGTAGCCGACGAGCGTCGCCGGGTCGACCGCGGCCTCGCCGACCGCGTCCGGGTCGAGGCCGAAGTCGGTGAAGGCCTGCCGGAGGGTCGCGCCGTCGCCGTCCGTGAGGTCCCACCAGCCCGCGTCCCAGACCCCCGCGACGGCGGAGGAACCGAGGAGCGCCTTGCCGAACCGGGTGCCCTCCTCGTCGGAGAAGGCGACGACCTCGAGCGCGAACGGCAGCGGGCCGTCGGCGACGAGCCGGGCGACCGTGCGGATGCCCATCAGGACGCCGACGATCCCGTCGTAGCGGCCGGCGTCCACGACGGTGTCGAGGTGCGAGCCGACGAGCAGGGTCGGCGCGTCCGGGGTGGCCCCGGCGACGCGACCGCGCAGGTTGCCGGCGGCGTCCTGCCGGGTCGTCAGGCCGGCGTCGCGCATCCAGCCACCGACGACCTCGTTCACGCGGGCGTGCTCCGGCGACAGGTAGACACGGGTGGTCCGGCCGGGCTCGGCGGTGACCGCGGCGAGCTCGTCGCACCAGGCCACGACGGTCGCGGCGTCCGCCACTGCCCGGTCCGTCGCGACGACGCTCACGCCGCCGCCCCCGCGTACACGTCGAGCGCCGCGTCCACGCCGCCGCCCTGCGGCACCGCGTGCCCGGCCCGTCGGAGCGCGTTCTCGAGCGCCGCGAGCGTCGTCACGACGGCGTCCTTCCGGGCGTTGTAGCCCATCGTCCCGATCCGCCACACCCTGCCGTGCAGGGGTCCGAACGAGGTGCCGATCTCGATGCCGTGGTCCTCGAGCACCGCCCCGCGCACCGCGTCGCCCACGACGTCGTCGGGGATCTCGACCGCGACCACGTTGTGCATCTTGTGGCCGACGTCGCCGAACACCCGGAGCCCGAGCGCCTGCACGCCCGTCGTCATCGCCCGGCCGGCGGTCGCGTGCCGCGCGATCGACCGGTCCACGCCCTCGTCGAGCAGGATGCGGGCGCACTCGTTCGCGGCGTACAGCATCGACGCCGCCTCGGTGTGGTGGTTCAGACGCCGCGGGCCCCAGTAGTCGAGGATCATCGCCAGGTCGAGGTAGTTCGAGCGGATGGGCTCGTCGAGCACCGCGTCGCCGGGCTCGCGGATGCCGGCCTCGACGCTCCGCCGACCGTCGAGCACGGCCACCGCGCGGTCGGAGAGCGACACCGGCGCGCTGCCGGACGGGCCGCCGAGGCACTTCTGCAGCCCGGCGCTCACCACGTCGATGCCCCAGGCGTCGAGCTCGAGCGGGTTGCCGCCCACCGAGGCCGTGGCGTCCGTGTAGAGGAGCACGCCGTGCCGGTCGCAGATCGCCCCGAGCTCGTCGAGCGGCTGGTTCATCGTGGTCGAGGTGTCGCCCTGCACGATCGCGAGGACCTTCGGCCGGGTGGCGACGATCGCCTCCTCGATCACCGAGGGCGGGAACACCTGGCCCCACTCGGTGTGGACGGTGTGCACCTCGGCGCCGGCCCGTCGGGCGATCTCCTCGAGCAGGTGCCCGAAGCGGCCGAACACCGGCACGAGCACCCGGTCACCCGGGGCGAGCAGCGACACGAGGACCGCCTCGATGCCGGCGCGCGAGGTGCCGTCGACGAGCACGGTGGCGTCGTTCCCGGTCGCGAAGACGCGGCGGTACAGCGCCTGCGTCTCGGTCATCGTGCGCGTCATCCACGGGTCGTACTGCCCGACGAGCGGGGTCGACAGCGCGCGGAGGACGCGCGGGTCGGCGTCGATCGGGCCGGGGCCCATGAGGAGTCGGGCCGGCGGGTTCACGGGGTGGGACATCGGTGCCTTCTTCGGTGGTGCTCAGCGGGACGGGGAGGACGTGAGTGCGGTGGCCGTGGCGACGAGTGCGCGGTCGGTGTCGGCGGCGCCGACGAGGCAGACGCCGACGGGCGCGCCGTCGACCTGCAGGAGCGGGACGCTCAGCGCGGGCAGGCCACCGACACCGGCGACGGCGGTCGTCCGCAGGGTCGCCCGACGGGTGGCGAGGACGTCGGGACCGGTCGCGGTCCGGAGCGGGGCCGGGCCGGGGGCGGTCGCCAGGCACAGCACGCCGCCGTCGATCGCCTCGCGGATGCGGGCGCGCAGCCCCGGCAACCGCGTGCGTGCGTCGTGCTCGTCGGTGGCGGTCACGGCGGCGGCGAGGGCGAACCGCTCGGCGACGTCCGCTCCGAGCGAGCCCGGGTGTGCGGTGATCCAGGCGCCGTGGTTCCGCCAGGCCTCCGCGGCCTGCACCACGCGCAGCGTCTCGGCGAGCAGGTCGAGGTCGGGCAGGGCGATCCGGCGGACCGGACGGCCGACCCCGGCCAGCCAGGTCGCGAACGCACGGGCGGTCGTCGGTGCGGCGGCGTCGAGCAGGGCGTCCGCGACGAGGAGCTCGCGGTCGTCGACGTCGGCGCCCGGCCCGGGGAGCGAGACGGCGGCGGCCGCGGCGAGCACGTCCGGCGTCCGGGCGAGCCAGCCGACCGTGTCGAACGACTGCGCGAGCGGCAGCACCCCGGCGCGCGACACGGCGTCGTGCGTGGTGCGGAGCCCCCAGAGGCCCTGGTACGAGGCGGGGACCCGCAGGCTGCCGGCGGTGTCGGTACCGAGACCGAGGTCCGCCTGCCCGAGCGCGACCGCGGACGCCGGGCCCGAGGTGGAGCCGCCGCCGATCCGCTGCGGGTCCGCTCCGTTCGGCGTCGGCCCGGTGTGGGCGTTCCGACCCGCGAGCGCGTAGGCGAACTCGTCCGTCCGGGCGATCCCGGTGACGTCGGCGCCCGCGGCGAGGAGCGCCCGGACCGCGGGAGCCGTCGTCGTCGTGGTCGGGGCGGAGCGCTCGTGGTCGGGGTTCCCGGCGCCGACGACCTGGCCGGCGACGTCGAACAGGTCCTTGACCGCGACGCGGACACCGGCGAGCGGGCCGGCACCGGCGTCGGACGCGCCCCGGACGAGCGGGTCGCCGACGACCCGCCAGACCGAGCGGTCGAGCGCGCGCGGCCGTCCGGTGACGTGCGCGACCGCGATCCGCCAGACGCCCTCGGTGCGCCGCCAGAGCTGGGTCTGCAGGCCGTGCCCGCCGCCGGCGAACGCGGACCGGCCGACCACGAGCACGGTGTCGTCGCCGAGGTGGCGGAGCTCGACGGCGGCGATGGTCCGCCGTGCGACCCCGCCGCGACCGGACCGGAAGGCGCTGATCGCGTCGTGCCCGCGGAGCAGCCCGGCGTCGTCCCCGCGCAGCGTCTCGTCGCCGGGCTCGAACAGGGCGTCGAGCACGGCGGTGTCGTCCCGCATCAGGGCGTCCTCGTACGCGTCGAACGCCGCCTCGAGCCCGTCCGGCCAGCGTGCCGTCACGACGCGGCCCCGGCGGTCCGGTCGAGCGCGGCGAAGTCGGCCTTGCGGATCATCGCGTGCGAGCCGCACACCAGGTCGACCACCTGGGAGATGCGGAAGTCGGTCGCGGCGCTGAGGTACGCGTACGCCAGGTGCTCGTCGACGCCCCAGCGCGCCCGGAGCAGCGCGATCGCGGCCCGGACGCAGCGCCGGACGGCCTCGTCGAGGTCGCGGTCGAGCCCGGTCGGCACGAGGTGGTCGGTGGTCTCGGCGAGCGGCCCGACGAGCGCGCCGAAGCGCCGGAGGGCCTCGGCGCGCGGCACGAGGTCCAGGCGGAGCGTCAGGCGGAGCGAGGCCTCCATGGCGGTGAGCGCGACCTCGCCGTCGCCCTGGGCGAAGTGCGGGTCGCCGACGTACACGCCCGCGCCGGGGACGAACACCGGCAGGTGCAGCGTGGCGCCCGCGGTGAGCAGGGCGATGTCGACGTTCCCGCCGTGCGGCCCCGGCGGCACCGAGTGCGCGCGTTCGTCGGTGTCCGGCGTCACCCCGACGATGCCGGGGAACGGCCGGAGCGGGAAGGTGACCACCCGGGGTCCGCCCTCGACCGCGGGGAGCCGGCCGTGGTCGACCCCGTCACGGGTCACGACGTCGGCGAAGACCGAGACGGACTGCTCGGCACGGGGCAGTTCGCCGGGCAGCGCGCCGCGGCCGTGCCGGTTCGAGATGACCCCGTACGGCACCCGGGGGTCGGCGGCGAGGACCGTCACGGAGACGACGTCGCCGGGTTCGGCGCCCGCGACCGCGATCGGCCGCGAGACCACGTGCGGGCCGTCCTCCGGGTCGCGCTGCAGCGACCGGGCGATGTCCACCGCGTCGTCGAGCACCCCGTCGCGCGGGACACCGTGCCGCCCGAAGAAGGCGACGGGGTCGCCGCCCTGGTCGTCGAGGATCCCCTCGTGGCTGACGGTGTCGACCGACACGACCGTGCCGGGGGCGACCGTGCGCACCGGGGTGTCGCGGCGGGCGGGCAGGCGTCCCCAGAGGACGTCGTCGGGGCCGGACCCGAGGTGGACGTCGGTCTGCTGCGCGGTCTCAGGCACGGTCGACCAGCTCGCCCTCGACGGCGGTGACGCCGTCCGCGGTGGAGGCGACCCGGCGGCCGCGCAGGAAGGTCTCGGTGACGCGGCCCCGTGCCTCCAGGCCGGCGAACGCGGAGACCGGGTTGCGGTGGGCCAGCGCGCCGACGGTGACGGTCTCGACGGCGTCCGGGTCGAACACCGCGAGGTGGGCGAGTGCGCCGGGGGCGATCACGCCGCGGTCGGTGGCACCCATGAGCATCGCGGGTGCGGTCGTGCACCACGGCAGGATGCGCGCGAACGGGATCCCGCGGCGGTGCGCCTCCGTCCAGACGGCGCGGAAGCCGACCTGGAGTCCGGCGATCCCGCCCCACGCGAGCCCCCAGTCGTCCACCTTGAGGTCGGCGGTCGAGGGGGAGTGGTCGGAGACCACCATGTCGATCGTGCCGTCGAGCAGGCCCGCCCACAGGGCGTCGCGGTTGGCGTCGTCGCGGATCGGCGGGCAGCACTTGTACTCGGTCGCGCCGTCCGGGATCGTCGCGGCCTCGAACGCCAGGTAGTGCGGGCAGGTCTCGACCGTGATCCGGACGCCCTCGTCCTTCGCGGTCCGGATCATCGGCAGCGCCCCCGCGTCGGAGAGGTGCAGCACGTGCACGCGGGCACCGGTCGCGCGGGCGCCGTCGATCACCTGCGCGATCGCGGACCGCTCGGCCGCGGGCGGGCGGGTGTCGAGGAAGTCCTCGTAGCGGGTGCCGAGCGCGTCGTGCGCGACGAGGTGCGCCGGGTCCTCCGCGTGCACGATGAGGAGCGCGTCGATCGCGGCGACCTCGGCGATCGCGCGTCGGAGCTGTCCGGCGTCGAGGTGCGGGAACTCGTCGACGCCGGACGGGGCGGTGAAGCACTTGAGCCCGAAGACCCCGGCGTCGTGCAGTGCGCCGAGCGTGCCGAGCGAGTCGGGGACGGCACCGCCCCAGAAGCCCACGTCGACCGCGACCCGGCCGACGGCGCTCGCGCGCTTCACCGCGAGGGCCTCGACCGTCGTGGTCGCTGGGATCGAGTTGAGCGGCATGTCGACGATCGTGGTCACGCCGCCGAGGGCCGCGGCACGGGTGGCGGAGGCGAACCCCTCCCACTCGGTGCGGCCCGGTTCGTTGACGTGCACGTGGGTGTCGACGAGCCCGGGCAGGAGCAGGTGGCCGTCCGGTACGCGGTGCTCGTCGGTGGCGTCCACCACGGCGTCGACGGGCAGGACCTCGGCGACGCGGCCGTCGCGGACCACGACCGACGCCGGTCGGAACGCCCCGTCGATCCAGGCCTGCCGGGCGCGGAACACGGCGTCGGCGCGGACGGCGTGACCGGAGGGGACGGTGGCGGTGGGGACGCCGGCGATCGGGACGGCGGCGGCGGTGGGGATCGGGTGCGGTGCGGTCACGGGGTCCTCCGGATCGGTGGTTCGGTCGTCACGGTACGGACCCCGTTCGGTCCGACCGTTTCCGCCGTGTGACGAACGTGTGACGAGGGCGGCGGCTGGAACGGACGTTTCAACCGGGCCAGTGCTCGAGCGCCCAGCCGCCGTCCGCGCGACGGGTCCAGGCGCGGCGGTTGCTCGGCCCGTCGACGTCGCCCTGCCAGAACAGCAGCCGCACGGGCGTCAGTGCGAAGCCCGTCCAGGTGTCCGGCGGGTCGAGGAGGCCGTCGCCGCGCTCGGCGACGAACGCGGCCCACCGGTCCCGCCGGACGGCCTCCGGTTCCGTCGCGAGGTCGTGGTCGTTCAACCACGCGAGCACCTGCAGGTACCGGGTGCGGGCGGTCCACGCGGCCCGGGCCTCGTCGTCGGTCACCGGGGTCACGTCGCCGGTGACGACGAGCTGGCGGGAGGCCTCCGGCAGCAGGACCGTCACGGTGGCGCGGGGGTCCGCGGCGAGCTCGGCGGCCTTCCGGCTCCGGGTGTCGGTGTGGAAGTGCAGGCGCTCGCCGTCGAACCGGGAGAGGAGCACCGTGCGGGCGCTCGGGTAGCCGTCGAGTCCCGTGGTCGAGAGCGTCACCACGGGGGTGACGCCGGACCCGGGGGACGGCAGCCAGTCGGCGGCGAGCGCGAGCGGACCGGTCGGAGCCGTCCCGCGTCCGCCGTCGACCGTCGCGCTCACGCGGGCGGCGCCGGGTCGAACCGGGCGATCTCGTGCAGGGACGCCACCGCCTCGGCGAGGGAGTGCTCCCACAGGGCGGCACCGTACGAGGTGCTCGCCCGGCTCGCGTCCCCGACGACCCCCGGGGTGCCGAAGTCGTCCGACAACCACCCGAAGGACACCGGTCCGCCGTTGAAGGCGATCCGCTCGAACCCGGCGACGTGCTCCGGCACCCACCGCTCGGCCTTCGTCATGTCGACGAGGTCGGGGCGGAGGTGCAGGATCATCGAGGTCTCCGCGGCGCCGCCGTGGATGCCGAGGCCGAGCTCGTCGGCGTCCTCGCCGTCCGGGCCGGGCACACGGGCCAGCGTCGGCATGAGGAACGTCTTCAGCCCGTACCGCTTCCGGATCTCGCGCAGCGCGACCTGGAGCAGGGCGACGTTGCCGCCGTGCCCGTTCGCGAACACGAGCGTGCCGGCGCCGGTCAGGGCCACCGCGCGGCCGATCTGCACGACGGTCTCGAACATCGTGTCGGCGTCGAGCCAGACCGTGCCCGGCGCCCAGCTGTGCTCGTCGGACTTCGTGAACGCCAGCGTCGGCAGCTGCCACACGTCGAGTCCCTCGGCAGCGGCCTGCTCGACCGCCGCGCCGCCGATGTGGTCGGCGAGCAGGAAGTCGGTCAGGAGCGGCAGGTGCGGGCCGTGGTGCTCGACGGCGCCGGTCGGCTGCACGACGATGGTGTCCGCCGTGAACCCGGCGGCGACCGCCGGTCCGGAGAGCTCGGCGAGCCTGCGCGAGCGCGGTGTGCCGGCCGCGCCGCTCACTTGCCGAACCCCGGGACGGTCGGCTGCGCCGAGGCCGTCGAACCACCGGAGTGCACGAGCGACGGGTCGATGACGTGCCCGGGGTTGAGCAGCCCGTCCGGGTCGGTGGTCGCCTTGAGTGCGAGGAGCTCCTCGACGCCGTGGTCGACGTAGTACTGGTGCGGGCTGTGCACCCGGACCCCCAGGTCGGTGAGCAGCGGGTAGCCGGCGTAGACGTCCTCGGCCCCGGTGTACGGCGCGGTGAGCATGCCGATCGGGCCGACGTGCGCCGCCTCGATGTGCAGCATCGCCCCCGGGTACACGGCCTCGACCTCGGCGATCCGGTCGATGAGTGCCTCGCCGCCGACCTCGACGTGGAAGTACTCGGTGTCCGGGGCGTTCCGCTTCAACCACCAGATCGGGTGGTTGTAGGAGAGCATCGAGACCTTCGTGGTCTGCTGCAGACCCTCGCGGACGTCCTCGACCGTGCCGCCGGCCGCCGCGATCAGCGATCGGGCCTCGTCGAGCACGACGGCGTCGATGATCCCGCGCAGGCTCGCGCGGCCGGCGACGATCGCGGCGTCGGTCGGCAGCGTGGCCGCCACCTCGGGACGGTCGGCGCTCACCAGACGGGGCAACGGGTCGAGCCCGCGCAGGGTCCGCACCGCGGTGAGTGCGTCCTCGAACGTCGGGAAGGTGGCGTAGACGGCCCGCCAGTCCTGCAGCGGTTCGAGCCGGACGGTCGCCCGGGCGATCACGCCGGCCGTGCCGTAGGTGTGCACGAACGGCTGCGCGGCGTCGCCCTCGACGTGCCGCAGTTCGTCCTCGCCGGGCAGCGCGATGTCGAGCGCCGTGACGAAGCCCTGCCAGTTGGACCCGTGCGCGATCGACCCCGTCCCGCCGGAGCCGCCGGACAGGAAGCCGCCGATCGTGGACTGCGCGGTCGACGGGTACATCCAGAGCTGCTGCCCCGTCGCCGCGGCGGCCTGCTCGAGCGCGACCATCGTGGCGCCGGCCTCGGCCGTGATCCAGCCGTCGCCGACCTCGACGACGGCGCGGGCGCGTGAGGTGTCGAGCACCAGGCCGCCGTGCAGCGGGATGCCCTGGCCGTAGTTGCCGGTGCCCTTGCCGCGGGTCGTCACCGGGACGCCGTGCCGGACGGCGGCGGCGAGGGTGACGGCGATCGCGTCGGCGCTCGCCGGGGACGCGACGAGGTCGGCGAGGCCGAGCGGGAGCTGCTCGGAGAGGATCGGGCTCATGGTGGCCTCGTCGACCGAGGCGCGCTCGCGGGTCCGCAGGTCGTCGCTGACGCCGCGGTCGCCGAGCAGGTCGACGAGCTCGGCGCGGAGCGCGGACAGGGTGTCGGTGGTGGAGGCGGGGGTGACGGTGGTCATGCTCACTCCTGTGGGGTGGGTGGTGCTGGGGACAGCGGACGGGAGGCGCGGGGCGGGCGTGCCCCGCGCCTCCCGTCCGGTGGACGGCCGGCTCGGCCGGCCCGGTGTCAGTTGCCCAGACCGATGGACTTGTCGAGGAACTCGTTCGTGAACAGGTCGGACGGGGCGAGGTCGCTCTTGACGTCGCCGGTGCCGGCGAAGACCGGCTTCGCCTTCTCGATGAAGTCCTGCATGCGCTGCTCGTCCATCGAGCCGATGTAGCCGTCGGTGTCCTTGGCCAGGCCGAGCTCCACCATCTGCTTCGCGGCGAAGGCACCGACCTTCGAGTCGTACGTCCAGCCGTTGTTGTACTGCTGCACGAGCTGCGTGATGAGGTCGTTCGTGGCCTCGGGTGCCGTGAGGTAGTCGACGTCGGCCTGCTGCATGACGGGCACGAGCTTCTTCAGGCACGGCTCGAGCTCCGACAGGTCACCGGTGCGGACCGACATGGCCTCGGGGTACGGGTTCCAGCCCGTGCTCGACACCGGCTCGTACGCGACCTTCTTGCCCCAGGCCGCGACCTGGTTCTGGTAGATGTACGGCTCGGCGGTGGCGAAGCCCTGCTGCGCGTCCTTGCCGCCGGCGGAGACGAACTTCGCCGGGGTGCCGTCGTAGCTGCCGTCGAGGACCTTCTTCGGCAGGATGCCCGACTGCTGCAGGTAGGTCATGTACGCGGCACCGTTGAAGTAGCGGACGACGCCGCCGTTCTCCTCGAGCGCCTTGCCGAGGCCCTCGATGCTGTCCACGTCGGGGTAGGTCTTCGGGTCCCACATGATCGACATCGGCGACTGGTCGTTCTCGGCGAAGACGGCCGTGGTCGGCAGGTTGCCGGAGAACTGGACCTGCTCGTCGGTGGACATGTAGCCGAGGGTGATGTCCTTGTCCTGGTACATCTGCGATGCGACCTTCGTGTAGCCGATGGCCGGGCCGCCGGCACGGATCTCGAGCTTCACGCCCGTGGTCTTGCCGTTGGCGTACAGGTCGCCGGTGACGGTCTTGCCCGAGGCGTCGATCGACGGGTTCGGGCCGAGCATCTCGTACAGGTGGCCGTGCTCGCCCTCGGGGTTCCAGTCGGTCTGCACGACGACGGTCGCGGGGCAGACGCCGGACAGGTCGATCGCCGGACCGGACGCGGCCTTCGCGGTTGCGCCGCTCGTGCTCGAGCCGGCGGACGATCCGGCCGCGCAGCCGGTGAGGGCGAGCGCGGTCGCGGCGAGGGCGGCGGTCGCGACGCCGAGTCGGGTGGTGGTGCGCATGGAGGCTCCGTTCGTGGTGCGGGTCTCGTGGTGCTGTGGGGACGGGGGGCGGTGGGAGGGGAGTGGTGGATCAGCTGAAGTCGTGCCACCGACCGACCGCGAGGCGACCGATCAGTCCGAACACGAGGAAGACGGCGACGCCGTAGAGCGAGGCGATGATGATGGTCGCGTAGAGCTCCGGACCCATCAGCCGCGAGGCGGTCACCTGGATGAGGACACCGAGGCCTGGGTTGCCGCGCTGGAAGAACTGGTCGCCGACGATGGCACCGATGACGCTCAGGCCGGCCGAGGTGCGCAGCCCGACGAAGATCGACGGCAGCGCGGCGGGCACCTGCAGCTTCACCAGGCGGGCGAGCCGGCTCGCACGCTGCAGCTGGAAGAGCTCGCGCTGCGCCCGGTCCGCGGACTGCAGGCCGAAGAGCGTGTTCGAGACCATCGGGAACAGGGCGATCATCACCGTGACGATGACGCGGCTGGCGAACTCGTAGCCGAACAGGGCGCCGATGAGCGGCACGAGCGCGAGGATCGGGACGCACTGCAGCACCACCGCGTACGGGTAGAGCGAGCGCTCCAGCCACTTGGCCTGTGCCATCGCCATCGCCCAGACGACGCCGACGACGATCGCGAACGCGAGGCCGGTCAGCGACACGACGGTGGTGCGACCCAGGGCGGACCACAGGTCGGTGCCGAAGGTCGAGGGGGAGCCGTCGGGCATCGTCGGCGCGACGATCGCCTTCGCGACGAGGTGCGGGTAGGGCACCAGGAAGGCCAGGCCCCGGACGTGGTCGTAGTACGCGGCGGCGGCGTACCAGATGCCGACCAGGACGACGAGGACGGCCAGCGGCGGCCACCACGTGACGCTCCGTCGCGGGCGGACGGTGGTCCGGCGGGCGGCGGCGCGGACGGCGCGGGCCTCGGAGACCTCCTGCAGCGTGACCATCAGCGGTGTCCTTCCCGGAGTGCGTGCGAGACCTCGCCGACCAGTTCGGCGAACTCGGGGGTGAAGCGGATGTCGGGGTCGCGGGGCATCGGGAACGGCACCTCGAAGCGGCCGACGATGCTGCCCGGACGGCCGGACATCACGATGACCTCGGTCGAGAGGTAGACCGCCTCGGACACCGAGTGGGTGATGAACAGACCGGCGAACTGCTGCTCGACGAACAGGCGGAGGAGTTCGTCGTTGAGGCGCTCGCGGGTGATCTCGTCGAGGGCGCCGAACGGCTCGTCGAACAGGAACAGCTGCGGGTCGAGCGTGAGCGACCGGGCGAGGGAGACGCGCATCCGCATGCCGCCGGAGAGCTGCTTCGGCAGGTTGGACTCGAAGCCCGACAGCCCGACCAGGTCGATGGCGTGCGCCGCCTTGGCGGCGCGCTCCGCCTTCGGCACGTGCCCGAGCTCGGCGAGGAGCTCGACGTTGCCCTGCACCGTGCGCCACGGCAGGAGCGTGGCGTCCTGGAAGACGTAGCCGATCCGGTCGGCGGCCACGCCGGCGGTGCCGTCCGAGGCGGTCTCGAGGCCGGAGGCGATCCGGAGCAGTGTGGACTTGCCGCAGCCGGAGGGGCCGACGACGGAGACGAACTGGCCGCGGTCCACGGTCAGGTCGACGCCCTGCAGGGCGATCGTGCCGTTCGGGAAGGTCATCTCGACGTTGCGGAAGTCGAGCAGCGTGTCCGTCGCGGTGACGGGTGCTGGTGCGGTGGTGGTCACGGCTACCTCGTGTTCTCGTGGGCGGGGACGGTCGCCCGGGTCGGTGTGGCGGTGCGGTCGGGCGCGGCGACGCGGCGGCGGACCTCGGTCGTCGCGACGAGGCGTCCGGCCGCGACGACGAGACGACCGGCGGGGGCGTTCGCGACCGCGTCGGTGACGCTCGTCGCGTCCAGTGCGAGCAGGTCGGCCCGGGCGCCGGGCACGGCACCCGCGACCGGCAGGCCCATCACGCTGCGGGCGCCGTCGCTCACCAGGCCGTAGGCCTCGTCCGGCGTGAGGTGCCCGGCCGTGACGAGCAGGGACGCCGTCTCGAGTGCGTCCGAGCGGCCGACGGGGTTGAACGGGTCGCGGACGTTGTCGGCGCCCGCCGCGACCCGGACGCCGGCGTCGAGGAGCGCCCGGAGCGCGGTGAGCCCACGCGGCGTCGCGACGGGGTGCTGCCAGCCCTGCAGGTACAGGTTCGTGATCGGCAGCGAGATGACGCCGACGTCGGCGGCGAGCACGTCGGCGACGACCTCGGCGAGCCGGTCCGGCGACATGGTGCCGAGCCGGACGCAGTGCCCGGCGGAGTACTGCCGGTCGCGCGGCCGGTCGCGGACGGCGCGGGCGTAGTGGTCGAGGGTGACCGGGCCGTCGAGGCTCTCGTCGGCGTGCAGGTCGACCCCGAGGCCGCGGCGGTGCGCGATCGCCAGGAGCCGGTCGACGTCGCCGGTCGGGTCGTCTGCCAGGTGCGGGGCGCCGCCGACCAGGTCGACGCCGAGGTCGAGGACCGCCTCGACGTGCTCGTCCGGGGCGTGCGGACCGGCCAGGGCGACGAGTTCGAGGTCGACCAGCCCCGCGAGCTCGGCACGGACCTGCACGAGGGCGCGGGCCCCCCGCGTCGCCTCGTCCACGGTCGCCGCACCGTGGGCGCTGAGCACGTCGACGTGGGAGCGGATCGCGGTGGTGCCGGCGGCGAGCATCGCGAGGGCCTGCGTGCGTGCCCGGTCGGCGATGTCGTCGACGGTCATGGTCGCGGCGTGCTCGGACCACGCGGCGATCGCCGAGCCGAGGTCGCCGAGCGGCGGTCGGATGGCGTCCGCGCTGAGGGCCTTGTCGAGGTGGGCGTGCGGCTCGGCCGGGGCGGTGAGGAGCAGGCGGCCCTCGAGGTCGAGCGTGCGGTCCGGAGCGGCGTGCAGCGTGCCGACGGCCGCGACGCGGGTGACGGTGTCGCCGCTGATCGCGACGTCCACCAGGCGACCGTCGGGCAGCAGGGCGGCGCGGACCAGGTCGAGCTGCTGGGGCAGTGTCGCGTCCACGGTGGCCTCCCGATCGTGTGTGAGAATGTTGATCGCATCAACATCGCCGATGCTACGGGGGCCGTGTTTCTCGGTCGTTTCGGCCTCGTTGCCATGTGTGACACCGGCCCACCACCGGAACCGCAGAGCCCGTCCACCACCGACAGGAGCGCCGTGACCAGCGACCTCATCGAGTCCCGCGACACGTCCGATCACGGCGCGTCCGACCGCCGGACCTCCGACCGCGACCGCGTCGTCGACGACCAGGCCCGCCGGATCGGCACCGCCATCCGGGCACTCCGACGAGCCCGGGGCCTGACCCTCGTGCAGCTCGCCGAGGCGACCGGCCTGTCGCACCCCTTCCTGAGCCAGGTCGAGCGCGGCCACTCCCGCGCGAGCATGGTGTCGCTCGAGAAGATCGCCGGCGCGCTCGGTACCAGCCAGGTCGAGCTGCTCGCCGCCGGTGCCGAGCAGACCCGCGAGCCGCACGACCGACGACCCGAGGTGCTCCGAGCCGACGAGGGCGCCCGCGGGCCGTTCTCCAGCGGCGAGGCACGGCTGCTCGTGCACGGCGGCGTGCACGCCTTCGAGCCGCTCGAGTGGGTCGGCGACAACACCGACCTCGGGCCGTACTTCGAGCACCACGAGGACGAGTTCCTCCACGTGCTCGGCGGTTCCGTGGTGCTCGACCTCGGCGGCGACGGGGGCGGCGTGCTCCACCTCGGCCCGGGCGACTCGGCCTACTACCGGGGCGGGACACCGCACCGGTGGTGCAGTCCGGACGGCACCCGGTTCCACCTCATCGTCGTCAAGGAGACGCCGCGCACCGCCATGGCAGCCTCCTCGCGGGTCGGAGCGGGCTCGTGAGCGCCGTCGGCACCGCGCCCGCGACGCACCGGATGCGGGTCGCCGCACACCGGCCCGTCGCCCGGGACGTCGTCGTGCTCGACCTCGAACCGGTCGACGGAGCGGTCCTGCCCGACTGGGATCCGGGAGCCCACGTCGACCTCGAGGTCGCGCCGGGCCTCGAGCGCCAGTACTCGCTCGTCGCGACCACGCCCGAGGGGCACTGGCGCGTAGCCGTCCTCCGCGAGGCGTCCGGCCGGGGCGGGTCCGTTGCCGTGCACGACGCGCTCGCCGTCGGCCACGAGGTCGTCGTCGGCGGCCCGCGGAACCACTTCGCGTTCGAGCCCGGTCGTCCCGCGGTGTTCGTCGCGGGCGGCATCGGCATCACGCCGCTCGCCGCGATGATCGCAGCGGCCGAGGCCTCCGGGACCCCGTGGGAGCTCCACTACGCGGGACGCAGCCGCGACCGGATGGCGTTCGCCGACGAGCTCGCCGCCGCGCACGGCGACCGGGTCCGGCTCACCGTCGCCGACGAGGGGCAGCGCCTCGACGTGGTGGGCCTCCTGGCGACGCCGCGCGACGCCGTCGTCTACTGCTGCGGCCCGCGTCGGCTCATGGACGTTGTCGAGGAGTCCGCCGCGCACTGGCCGGGGGGCAGCGTCCGGGTCGAGCGGTTCGAGGCCGCCGAGGGCGTCGACGCACCTGGTACCGCGTTCGAGGCGGAGCTGACGCTCTCCGGCACGACCGTCACGGTGCCGGCCGACCGGACACTGCTCGAGGTGGTCGAGGACGCCGGCGTGTTCGTGCTGTCGTCCTGCCGCGAGGGCACGTGCGGCACCTGCGAGACGCCGGTGCTCGAGGGGCGGATCGACCACCGGGACACCGTGCTCAGCCCCGCCGAGCAGGCGGAGGACCGCACCATGATGATCTGCGTGTCGCGGGCACGCGGGGACTGCCCGCGCATCGTCCTGGAGCTGTGACGCGACGGACGGGAGGCACGGGTCGGGCCCGCCCCGTGCCTCCCGTCCGTCCGCGTCAGCTCACGGGCGCTCGGTGTCGTCGAGCGGTGCACCGGTGAGCGCCGAGAGGCGCTCGAGCCCCGCCTCGGCGACCAACCGGCGGGCCAGGGGCCGGGCGCGGGCGACCGCCTCGCGCACGTCGACGCGGGTGACCTCGAAGTCCGCGAGGCTCAGCTCGCCGTCCACCCAGACGTCCCGGACCTCGCGGCTGCCGGCCGTGAAGACGACCGCCTGGTACGGGTCGTGCACGTTCGCCAGGGTCGGCCCGTCGCCGTCGAAGACCACCAGGTCCGCGCGCTTGCCGGGCTCCAGCGACCCGATCTCGGACTCCATCCGCAGCGCCCGCGCGCCGCCGAGGGTGCCCATCTCGAACGCCTCGCGCGCGCTCATCGCCGTGGCCTGCAGGTCGCGGACCCGGGCGAACAGCGCTGCGGTCTTCATCGCCTGCAGGAAGTCCTGCGAGTCGTTCGACGCCGGACCGTCCACGCCGATGCCGACCGGGACGCCGAGGGCGCGCAACTCCGCGACCGGCGCGATGCCGCTCGCCAGGATGCCGTTCGCGACCGGGTTGTGCGCGACGCCGACGCCGTTCGTGGCGTAGCGCTCGCGGTCCTCGCGGTCGACCCACACGCTGTGCGCCGCGATGACCGGCACCTGGAACATGCCCGTCGCCTCGGCGTGGCCGATCGCCGTCCGACCGGTGCGCTGCCGGGCCGCGGTGACCTCCTCGCGCACCTCGTGGAAGTGCACGTGCACGCCGTGGCCGCCCGCGACCGCGTAGTCGACGTGCTCCTGCCAGGTGTCGTCCGTGTACCGGCCGATCGACGAGACCCCGACGCGGAACGTGCTGTAGCGGCTGGCGTCGGCGGCCTCGCGCAGTGCCTCGAACTCCTCGAGGATCGGGGTGGCGCCGAAGTCCCGGTCGACGTCCCCGGAGCCGAACGACACGACGCCGCGGAGGCCGAGCTCGTCGAGGGCCTGCACCACCCCGGGGGTCGCCGGCTCGTCGGGCACCGGGTCCGCACAGAACATGTCGTTCGCCGTCGTCACACCGCTCCGGAGCATCTGGATGCCCTGCAGCACCGTGCCCGCGTACGCCTTCTCGCGCGTCATCACCGGGTTCACGCGGCCGATCAGCGCCGTCAGCCACTCCCAGAGCGTGTACTGCGAGCCGATGCCGGTGATCAGGCCCTCGCTGAAGTGTCCGTGCGTGTTCACGAACCCCGGCGTCACGACGTCGTACGCGCCGCCGCGGACCGGCACGTCGGGGTGCGCGGCGGACAGCTCGGCGAAGGTGCCGACGGCGGCGATGCGGTCTCCGTCGAGGAGCACCGCGCCGTCACGGATCGCGGCGGGGGTGGCGGAGGCGTCGGGCGCGGCCGTGAGGACCCAGCCGGCGCGGATCAGCGTCTGTGACATGGGGCGAACCTAGGGGGCGCGTGTTTCGCGGGTGTCACCGCGGGGTTTCCCGACGGTGCAGGCACTCGCGGTCGGAACGCGCGGCCGTCAGGGCCGGGTCAGCTGGGCGCGCAGCCGCTCGCGCAGCGCATCGTCCACGCCGATGGTCGCGAACGCACCCTCCACGTCCGCGGCGACGTCCGCGACGATCGGCCCTGTGGTCGCGATCCATTCCTCCACCTGCTCCGGTCCCCACGATGCCTGACGGTCGTGCGTCGGAGCGTGGATCGCCGTGCCCGCCATCGCGCGGACCGATGCGGCGTGGTCCTCGGCGACGACGGCAGGCGCGACCCCGGCGTTCGCCAGGAGGAGCGCACTGATCATCCCCGTGCGGTCGCGGCCCGCGCTGCAGTGCACGAGCACGCCGGTCGGGGCATCCGCGATCGCTCGGAGGGCGCCGAGCACGAGGTCGGGGAGGATCCGCCAGTTGTGCCGCCAGTACTCGGGGGAGTCGAGGATCGGGAAGCACACCGCGCGGAACTCGGGATCGTCGTGGTCCTCGGTCGGGGCGAGCACCACCGGGACGGACGTGCGGGTCGCGGGCGACACGACCGGGTCAGCGTCGCGGACACCGACCTCGTCCGGGCAGCGGAGGTCGATGACCGTGGTGAGCCCCCAGTCGCGCGCGTGGCTCCAGCCGGCCTCGGTGAGGCGCTCCCGTCGCGGTCCCCGCGCCACCCGGCCGAGGACCGTGGCCCCGGTCGGGGAGTCGGCGGTGGGGAGACCGCCGAGGTCACGCGCGTTCGGGTAGCCGTCCCACTCGAGGTTCCGCATCCGCAGGACCCTACTGCGTCACACCCGACGGCGGGACCGTTCCTCCTACGACATCGCTCGGAAGCGGGGCAGGATGGTGCGGTGACAGTCCAGCTCCGTCCGTGGTCGCCCGCCGATGCGCCGGCCCTGCTCGCTGCGCGTCGGTCGACCCCCGACCTGTCGCGGCAGTTCAGCGGCGTCGAGATCGCCGACGAGGCACAGGCGGCTGACCACATCGCGACCGTTCTGCGGTCCGACTCGTCCACGAGGAACTGGGCCGTCGTCGAGGACGGTGTCGCCGTCGGGAACGTCGGGCTGGCGGCGATCGAGTACCGGCACGGGACGGCCTGGGCGTACTACTGGCTCACGGATCACGTGCGTGGCCGTGGTCTCGCCGCGGACGGGCTGCGGGCGGTGGCGCGGTGGGCCTTCGCTGTCGGGCTGTTCCGTCTGGAGCTCGGACACCGTCTCGACAACCCTGCCTCGTGTCGGGTCGCGACGGCGGCGGGCTTCGCGGTGGAGGGAACCGAGCGGCAGAAGCTGCGGTACGGCGATGAGCGCTTCGACGTCGAGACGCACGCACGACTGGCGACCGACCCCGTTGCGGCTGCCCGCGCTCTGCCGATGATCGGAGGCTGAGGCGCGACCGCTCCGAGTAGCCGATCGGGCGCCTGGTAGGACCGGAGCATGGTGATCTACGACGCCCGACCCGTCCGGACCGCGGCCCAGGTGCTGCTCGATGTCGTCGTCCTCGGCGGCATCGTGGTCGCCGTGCTCCTGGGACGCGCAGTGTCGGCGTCGATCAGCGCGCTCGCCGCGATCGGAGGACGCGTGAACGAGCAGGGGTCGGCGTTCGAGCAGCAGCTCCGCCGGACCGCCGACGCCCTGGGCGACGTCCCGCTCGTCGGGAGCTCCGTCAGCCGCCCGCTGCGTGACGCGAGTCGGACTGCGGGCGACATCGCGGCGGCGGGGTCGCAGCAGCAGGCGGAGACCCTGCACCTCGCACACCTGCTCGGCACCTCGCTGGCGGTGGTGCTCGTCGTCGTGCTGGTCGCGGTCTGGCTCCGGTACCGGGGCGGCTTCATCCGCCGGGCGTCTGCGACCCGACGACTGGCGCAGCAGGCCGACGGCACGGAACTGCTCGCCGTCCGGGCGCTGACGACGCGGGACGCTGTCGGGAGGCTCGGGGCCGATGTCGTGGACCGGTGGCGGCAGCGGGACCCGGACACGGTGCTCGCGCTGGCCGACATCGAGCGGCGGAGCAGCGGGCTCCGCGCCACCGTCCCGTCCCGCCGTCCGTAGCCCTCAGCCGACCGGTGATGTGGGGTCGCCGGCAGCTTCGCGCTCGCGCATGTAGACCCAGGTGATCCCAACCTCGTCATCCGCGTCCCCGGAGCCGTTCGATCCCGGACAGAGACCGAGTCTGGGACCGCTGACCACCTTCCAGTCTCCTTCGACCGTTGTGGCCGTCTCGTCGACGACGTCCACGATCGAGCGCTTCGCGGCGTCCGGCGCGACGGTTCGGTGCGGGTCGTGCTCCGGTTCCATCAGATCGCCCTTCGCGCAGCCTCCGAGTACCGGTACCACGGCGAGGAGGAGCGCCGCCGTCCCGAGAAGACGCACACCGCTGGTCCGACGCGTCAGCGGCCTGTTCACCGGTCGTGTCATGTCGTCATCACCACGTCGCTTCGCTGTCGACCGGTCGAGTCACCCTGTCGCCGTTGCCGGTCGACGAGAGGCCGACGTTCGCCAGTGACTCCGTCCCGTTGGCCGAGTACCCTCGCTTGCTGTCCGCACCTGGTCGGCCGAGGTCGCGAACCGACGAGCGAGCAGACTTCGGTCGGCTGCCTCGACCTGCACTCGGACAGGAACCGCTGCGAGTACGCCCCCTCGAAGTTCCAGAGCGCGTCCTCCGCTGCGGAAGCCCGCGTCCCGCCCTGTCCGCGCATGCCGTCATCGGTGATGACGGCAGCAGCGATCAGCCGCTCGGCGGCGCCGTCGTCGAACTCGATGTCGGCCATCTTCCCCCCGTGCTGCTCTCCCACCCCGCCGATGAGCCTACGCACGAGCGGTTCCGGAAGCCGGCGACTCCACACACCGACGCCGACGACGTGTTCGGATGTACCAGGCGCGTTTCGTCGACGGAACGGTGACCGTCCTCACGTCGCCCGACACACCCCGGAAACAGGACACTGCTACAAACGCCACATGCTGACCGTCACCGGTGCCCTCCGCGTCCTCGTCGACCCCCGGACCGAGCGGGAGGGCGACGTGGTCCTCGACGACGGCAGCGACCTCGCCACCACGCTCGACGCCTCCGGCTGCGTCGTGACGCCGGGCCTGGTGAACGCGCACCACCACCTGCTGCAGACCGCGTTCCGCACCCTGCCCGGCACCCGCGGTGTGCCGATGGCCGAGTGGCTGCCGACGATGGCGGCGGCGTACGCCAGGGCGGGCCACGACCCCGAGCTCTACGGACTGGCGGCGGCTGCCGGAGCCGCGGAGGGCCTCCTGTCCGGCGTCACGACCGTCGCCGACCACCACCTGAACTGGCCCGCGGACGCGACCACCGACGACACCGTGGCGCTCGCCGCAGCAACCGTCGACGCGGTTCGTGGGCTCGGTGGCCGCCTCGTGTTCGTCCGAGGTTCGGCCCGGGACGACCCGGAGCGCGCCGCAGCATCGGCGGACGCGATCGCCACGGGCCTGCTGCACGAGCGGGCGGTCGGCGGCGTCGACCCCGACGGCGGACTGCAGGTCGCAGTCGGCCCGGCGGGGGTGCACTCCGACGGCGAGGCTACCTTCCGGGAGCTCGGCGAGGTGGCCGCGCGGCACGGGCTCCGGCGGCGGACACAGGCCAACGAGCAGGTCGACACCGCCATCGCGCTCGATCGGTACGGGCGGCGGCCGCTCGACCTGCTCGAGGAGTGGGGCTGGCTCGCGCCGGACGTCACCATCGCACACCTCTGCGACGTCACCGACGACGAGGTCCGCCGGCTCGCGGCCGCGGGCGTCACCGCGACGCACGCGCCCGGGTGCGACGTGCCGATGGGGTGGGAGATCGCACCCGTCGCGGCGCTCGCGGCGGCCGGGATCCCGGTCGGGCTCGGCACCAGCGGCGGGGGCAGCAACGATGCCGGGCACCTGCTCGCGGACGGGCGGCTCGCGATGCAGGTGTCGGCGCTCGTCGGACCGCAGCTGCCCGCGCGTCAGGTGCTCGGGATGATGACGGAGGGGTCGGCCGCGGGGCTCGGGCGGCCCGAGCTCGGGCACCTCGGTGACGGGACCGCTGGCGACCTGTGCGTGTGGGACGTCTCCGGGGTGGCTGACGCTGGTGTGGCGGACCCGGTCGCGGGGCTGCTCTGGGCGTCCCCGGGGCGTCGACCCCGGCACGTGGTCGTCGGTGGGCGCGTGGTCGTCCGCGACTTCCGGCTCGTGACGGGCGACGAGCGCGAGATCGCGACCCGGCTCCGGGAGCGGCTGGGGCGCACGCCCGTCGGGTGAGGTCGGGAGCAGCGCACGGGCTCCCGGCGGGCAGCGGTGCGCGCGCCTTCAATGGTCATACGATTCGAGGCGCCGCGTATCCCGTCCGCGCATCCCGACCGCGGTGTCCGCCGGTGTCCGCCGGTGCGGGCCGGTTCGAACCACGATCACGACGTCGAACCAGGCGCCGCGGGCTGTTCGACGTCGGATCCGTGGTTCGAAGCGACCGTGCCCAGTGCCCGCCGCGCCCCGGGCCGCGCCCCGGGCCGCGCTCTGGGCCGCCGTCAGCGCGCGGCGACCGCGCGGCGGTGGATCGGGCCGGAGCCGGCGGCGAGCGCGCCACCGGGGGCCCCGCGGCGGACGGCGATGACCTCGGCCATGATCGCGACGGCCATCTCGGCGGGGGACTCCGCGCCGATGTCGAGACCGATCGGGGACCGCAGCCGCTCCAGGTCCGGCGTCCCGAGCGCGTGCAGCGCCGCGAGCCGTCGTTCGTGCGTCGCCCGCGAGCCCATCGCCCCGACGTAGCCCGCGCCCCGGCGGAGCGCGAGGTCGATCACGGCGGCGTCGAACCGGTCGTCGTGGGAGAGCACCACGACCGTGGTCGTCGCGTCGATCGGCAGGTCCTCGAGCACGCGCGTCGGCCACCCGACGATGCGTTCGTCCGCGGCGGGGAACCGCTCGTCGGTCAGGAACACCGGTCGCGGGTCGACCACGGTGACCGCGTGCCCGAGCACCGCGGCGGCGTTCGTGACGGCCACGGCGGACTCCACGGCGCCGACGACGACGCAGCGCGGCCGGGCGTCGGCACGTTCGACGAAGACCCGGCCCCGGCAGCCGTCCGGCGCCGTGACGACCGTGCCGAGCGTGGCCGCGTCGAGCGAGAGGGCCAGCGACGTCGGGACGCCGGAGGCCGCCCGGCGGAGCGCGTCGACCACGGGATCACCGGGCGCGATCCGGCGGACCAGGACCTCCACCCGACCGCCGCAGCGGAGCGCGGGCGCCCACACCGCGTCCGGGTCGTCCGGGTCGTCGTCGAACCCGAACCGCTCGAGCACGGGGACGCCGTCCTGGAGCACCTGCTCGGCGGTGACGAACAACGACCCCTCGACGCAGCCACCGGAGATCGTCCCGACGACCTGACCGCCGGGCAGGACCGCCATCGACGTCCCGACCCCGCTCGGCGCGCTGCCGGACATCGCGACCGCCGTCGCGACGACGACGGGGTCGCCCGTGTCGAGGACGGCCAGGAGGCGCGGGGCCAGTTCGAACATCACGCACCTCCGGCGTCGGTCGTCTCGCGCTCCGCGCGCCGGGCCAGCTCCCACACGCGATCGCGCGTCATCGGCAGTCGGTACGGCCGGACGCCGAGGGCGTCGCGGACCGCGTTCGCGATCGCCGGTGCCACCGGGTTGTACGGCGCCTCGCTCATCGACTTCGCTCCGAGCGGGCCGAGGGGGTCGTGCGTCGCGGCGAAGCGCACCTCCGTCCGGGGCACGTCCGAGATCTTCGGCACCCGGTAGGAGCGGAACGCGTCGGTGGTCACGCGGCCCTCGGCGTCGAGCACGACCTCCTCGTACAGCGTCGAGCCGATCGCCTGCGCGGCGCCGCCCTCGACCTGCCCGCGGAGCTGTTCGGGGTTGAGGACCGTGCCGGCGTCCACCGCCTGCACGCTGTGCAGCACGCGGACCTCGCCCGTCGGTCGGTGCACCGCGACCCGGGCGCCGTGCACGGTGAAGGCCAGTGACCGCGGGGTGCCGTCGTGGCTCCCGTGCGCGACCAGGGGACCGTCGGCGAGGAGCTCGGCGTGCCCGACGAGTTCGTCACCGATCCGGACGCCGTCCGGCAGCACCGCGACCGCCGGGCCGAGCGGGCCGACGGCGCTCCGCGGCGTCCGTGCGGCCACGAGCGTGAGCGCACGTGCCGTCATCTGGTCGTGCAGTTCAACGGCCGCGGCGTACAGCGCCTTGCCCGCGACCACCACCCCCGCCGACCCGAACGCACCGGTGTCGTACGTCGCGGCGTCGGTGTCCGACTGGTGCACGTCGACCCGGTCCGGCGTGGTGCCGAGCGCGGTGGCGACGAGCTGCGTGTGCACCGTCGTGGTCCCGTTGCCGAACTCCGCCGTGCCGACGCCGATGCGGTAGCGGCCCTCCGCGGTGGCCTCGACGGAGGCGTGCGCGTGGTGCCCGCGGGGCGGCATCGTGGCGATCGCGGCGAGGGCGACCCCCGTGCCGGACGCCCAGTCCTCGGAGTCGTCGAGCGGCGGACCGTCCATCGCGGGGACCTCGGGCAGGGGTGCGCGGAGCGCCTCCTCGACCAGGTCGATGCACTGGTCGAGGCCGTAGCTGCCCTCCCACCGCAGGTCGTCCTCCTCGTCGGGGTCCGTCACGACGAGCGGGTCGCCGGGGACGACGACGTTGCGGCGTCGGAACTCGAGCGGATCGACCCCGAGCCGGCGGGCGAGCTCGTCCATCGCGGACTCGATCGCGAAGACGACCTGCCCGAGGCCGTACCCGCGGAAGGCTCCCGACGGCAGGTTGTTCGTGTAGACGGACTCCGCGTCGACGTGCTTGACGGGGCAGCGGTACACGGCGACGGACTCGCTGACCGAGTGGAACATGACGCCGACGCCGTGGTTGCCGTACGCGCCGGTGTCCATCACCTGGTCGACGTGCATCGCGCTCAGTCGTCCGGCCGCGTCCGCGCCGAGGCGGACCCGGACGCGCATCGGGTGCCGGGTCGGAGCGATCGTGAACTCGTCGCGGCGACTGAACTCGTACTGGACGGATCGCCCGGTGCGCAGGACCGCGAGCGTGACGAGGTCCTCGGTGAGCATCTCCTGCTTGCCGCCGAACCCGCCGCCGACCCGCTTGGCGACCACGCGGACGCGTGCCGGGTCGAGCCGGAAGACGTGGGCGATCTCGTCGCGCACCAGGAACGGGACCTGCGTGGCGGTCCGCAGCACGAGCCTCCCGTCCCGGTCCAGCGATCCGCGGGTCGCGTGGGTCTCGAGCGCGGCGTGCGAGACCCGGCCCGTCGTCCACGTGCCCTCGACCGTCGCCGCAGCCGCGGCGAGGGCGCCCTCGAGGTCCCCGGTCCCACCGTGCAGGGCGGCCACGACGTTCCGGCCCGGATCGGCGATCCGGTGCTCGTCGGTGGTCTTGTCGCCGTGCAGGAGCGGTGCGCCCGGGAGCCGGGCGGCGTCGACGTCGTGCACGCTCGGCAGCACCTCGTACTCGACCCGGAGCAGCGCGCACGCCTGCTCGGCGGTGCGGACGCTGTCGGCGACGACGGCCGCGACCCGCTGGCCGCGGAAGCGCAGCACCGTGTCGAACACGCGGGTGTCGTCGGGGTCGTCCAGCCGCGACTCGTGGCGACCGGTGGAGAACAGCACGCCCGGGTCGTCACGGTGGGTGAGCACGGTGTGCACGCCCGGCAGGGCCTCGGCCGCGCTCGTGTCGATCGCGGTGATGCGGGCGTGCGGGTGCGGGCTGCCGAGGACCGCGAGGTGGAGGAGCGCCTCGGTCTGCCGGACGTCGAGCGTGTACTCCTCGGCCCCGGTGACGATGCGCATCGCCGCCGGTGCCGCGACCGACGTGCCGACGGCGTCCCCGGCGGAGGCGCACGCGGTGTTGCGCACCCCGTCGAGGGCGTCCTCGATCGCCCGGTACCCCGTGCACCGGCAGAGGTTGCCCTTGAGCGCACGGTGGCGGTCGGCGAGCCGGTCGTCGTCGAGCGCGGCGGCGGTGACGACGTACCCGGCGGTGCAGAAGCCGCACTGGAAGCCCGGAGCCTCGGCGAAGGCGCGCTGCACCGGGTGCGGGTCACCGGGGGAGCCGAGACCGGCTGCCGTGGTGACCGTGGCCCCGTCGAGCCGGTGTGTGGGCGTGATGCAGGAGTGCACCGGCACGCCGTCGACCAGTACCGAGCAGGCGCCGCAGTCGCCGGCGTCGCAGCCCTTCTTCACGCTCGTCACGCCGTGCTCCCGGAGGAGCGTGCGGAGGACCTGACCCGGTTCCGGGGACACCTCGAGCGGGGTGCCGTCGACGTCGAGCCTCATGCCGCGCCCCCTGCACCCGCGGTGCCCGGTGCGCTCGCCGCCTCGTCCCGCAGCTCGTGCGCGAAGCGGGTGCTCACCGCGCGCCGCCACGCGGGCGACCCGTGCGGGTCGTCGTACCAGTCGTCGTGGGCGCCGATCGCTGCGTCGAGCACCTCGGCCGTCGGCACCGTGGTGAAGCGGAGCACGAGTGGACGCGGGGTCGCCGCGGTCACGACGAGCACGAACCCGGCGGGCGACCACCGTGCGGTGACGAGCGACCCCGAGCGGCCGTGCGGGCTCAGGGACACCCGGCGGTACCCGGACGTCGCCGTCAGGGCTGCCTCCGGTACCTCGAACGCGCGGACGACCTCGTCCGGCGCGAGCGCGAGCGTGCGGACGTCGAGGACGAGGTCGGCGACCGGGACCCGGCGCTCCCCGCCGTCCGGCGTCCACACCACGGCCGTCGCGTCGAGCGTCACGAGCAGTGCGGTGATCGCCCCCGCGGGCAGGGCGACGCCGACGTTGCCGCCGACGGTCGCGCTGTTCCACACCTTGAACGACGCGAGCAGGGCGTTCGCGCAGCGGTCCACCAGGGGCCAGGCGGTCCACGTCGGGTCCGGCTCGAGCCGCAGCAGCGCGGCGATCGTGCACGTCGCCGCGATCGACAGCGTGCCGGCAGCCCGCTCGACGTCGGGCCACCCGAGGGTGGTCAGGTCGACGAGGCCGGTCAGGCCGGGCTGCTCCTCGGAGAACAGCCACGTGCCGCCGGCGAGGGGGCGGCTGCCCTCGGTGAGGGCGGCGGTCAGGTCGTCGCGGTGCGACGGTGTCCGCACGGTGCGGACGGAGACGAGGTCCATGCAGGGGTCCGATCGGGATGGCGGTGACGAGGGTGCGGTGCGTCTCCCGCTCGTCGGCCGTGCGCGATCATCCCGCGGTTCCACGCCGAGGTCGGACGGCACGCGTCGGTGGTGTGCACGGTGCTCCTCCTCCGGTCGGGTCCGATGTCGAGCCACCGTACGGAACCGGTGTTTCGGCGGCATTACGGGCCGGGAACGCCGGATGACGTCCGGGAGCGCGAACCCGTGACGTGCCGGAGACCTCCCCGAAACACGGGGCTGCCATCCTCCGGGACATGGACATCTCCGACCTCGATCGGCTCGACGCCGACGGCGCTCGCGACGTGGTCGCGGCCTGGGCCGCCGTGCCGCGCTGGGTCGACGCGGTGCTCGACGGGCGCCCGTACGACTCCGTGGACGACCTCGCCGCGACGGCCGACCGGCTGGCCCGGACCTGGACGGACGCCGAGGTCGCCGCGGCGCTCGCCGACCACCCGCGCATCGGCGACCGACCGGTCGGGACCGGCGCCTCGGCCGCCGCGTCACGCGTCGAGCAGTCGTCGTCGTCGGGTGCCGACGCCCCGACGGCCGCGGCGATCCGCGCCGGGAACGCCGCGTACGAGGGCCGGTTCGACCGGGTGTTCCTCGTCCGCGCGGCGGGACGCTCGGCAGCGGAGATCCTCGCCGAGCTCGAACGCCGGCTGGACAACGACGACGCCACCGAGCGGGCCGAGGTCGCCGACGAGCTCCGGGCCATCGCCCTGCTCCGACTCGAGAGGACCTTCGCGTGAGCCACCTCACCACCCACGTGCTCGACACCACGCACGGCCGTCCCGCTGCGGGGGTCGACGTGACGCTGACCGACGCCGCGGGCACCGTCGTCGCGTCGGGGACCACCGATGCCGACGGCCGGGTCACCGAGCTCGGGCCGGACCGGCTCGCCCCGGGGGAGTGGACGCTGTCGTTCGCCACCGGCGCCTGGTGGGCCGCGCGCGACACCGTCGCCATCCACCCACGGGTCGACGTCGTCCTGACCGTCCCCGCGAGTGCGGCCGACCCGGAGGGGCCGGGCGCGCACCTGCACGTCCCGCTCCTCCTCAGCCCGTTCGCCTACTCCACCTACCGAGGGAGCTGACCGCACCATGACCGACACCGCCACCACCGCCGACACCGTGCCCGCCACGACGAGCACCACCGTGCACCTCGGTGCGAACCAGTACGGCAAGGCCGAGGTCCGTCTCGTCCGGGTCACCCGCGACACCGCGCGCCACGAGATCGAGGACCTCACCGTCACGACCCAGCTCCGCGGCGCGGCCCTCGCCGACTCGTACACCGACGGCGACAACACGAAGGTCCTGGCGACGGACACGCAGAAGAACACCGTCTACGCCTTCGCCCGCGAGCACGGCGTCCACACGCCCGAGGACTTCCTGCTCCGCCTCGGCCGCCACTTCACCACCGCGTTCGACTGGTACGACGGGGCCACCCTGTCCGCCGAGCAGCACGCGTGGGAGCGCATCGCGGTCGACGGCACCGCGCACGACCACGCCTTCGTGCGCGCCGGCCGAGGCACCCGCACCGCCGTGGTGCAGGTCGACGGCGACGACGTGCACGTGCTGGCCGGCGTGACCGACCTGACGGTCCTGAAGTCGACGGGGAGCGAGTTCCACGGCTTCCCGCGTGACGGGTACACGACCCTCGCGGAGACCGACGACCGCATCCTCGCCACGTCGGTCACCGCCCGCTGGCGCTACACGCCCGAGGCCGTCGCGGCCGGCATCGACTACGACGCCGTGTACACGAGCGTGCTCGACGGGATGCTCGCGACCTTCGCCGACCTGCACTCCCTCGCCCTGCAGCAGACGCTCTTCGCGATGGGCCGAGCGGCGATCGAGGCTCACCCGGAGATCGCCGAGGTCCGCTTCGCGATGCCGAACAAGCACCACTTCCTCGTCGACCTCGCACCGTTCGGCCTCGACAACCCCGGCGAGGTCTTCTTCGCCGCGGACCGCCCGTACGGCCTGATCGCCGGCACGGTCGTCCGCGACGGCGTGCCCGAGGCGCCCACCGCGTGGACGTCGGTCCCGGGCTTCGTCTGACCCGGAGCCCGCCGGTGTCGGCGCTCCCGGTCGTCGGTGTCCTGCTCGCCGCGGGTGCCGGTACCCGGATGGGCATGCCGAAGGCCCTCGTGCGCGACGCCGTCGGGGTCCCGTGGCTGCACCTCGCGGTGACGGCGCTGCTCGACGGCGGGTGCGACGAGGTCGTGGTGGTCCTCGGCGCCGAGGCCGGGACGGCACGGGGGCTCCTGCCGGACCGTGCGGGCGTGCGGAGCGTCGTCGCGGCGACCTGGTCGGCCGGCCCGGGTGCCTCGCTCGCGGCGGGGCTCGGCGCACTCGGTGACGACACCGTGGCGTGCATCTCGCTCGTCGACCTGCCGACGATGCCCGTCGCGGTGGTGCGACGCGTCGTCGGGACGGTCGACGGTCCCGGGGTGCTGCGTCGCGCCGTCTTCGACGGCCGTCCGGGACACCCGGTGCTCGTCGGGCCGGCGCACCGGGCCGCGCTGCTGGCGGCCGTGACCCGGGACCGGGCGGACCGGGCCGCCGGCGCCTGGCTCCGGCGAGCGGGGGTGACACCGGTCGACTGCGCCGACCTCTGGGACGGCCGGGACCGGGACCGTCCCGTCGAGACGCCTCCATCGCCCTGAGACACCGCCGGATCCGGCGGCGTCCCGGCGACCGCGAGGCGTCTCGCGCGGTGCGGCGTCGCGTTGACGCGACCGGACGACGGACGGGAGGCGCGGTGCCAGCTGGCACCGCGCCTCCCGTCCGTCGGTGGTCGCCGCGACTACGCGGCGCGCTCCTCGGACTCGCCCAGCGTCGGGTAGTCGGTGTAGCCCTCGGCGGTGGCGCCGTAGAAGAGCTCCGGACGCGGCTCGTTGAGCTCTGCCTCCTGCTCCCAGCGCTCGGCGAGGTCCGGGTTCGCGATCGCCGCACGGCCCACCGCGACGGCGTCGGCGAGGTCGCCGTCGAGCAGCGTGATCGCCTCGTCGCGGGTGGTCATGGACGAGAAGCCCGAGTTCGCGATGAACGGGGCGCCCGCGGTGCGGCGGATGTGCTGCACGAGGTCGCTACCCGGCTCGGCGTGCAGGACGTCGACGAAGGCGAGTCCGAGCGGTGCGAGCCCCTCGGCGAGGGCGGTGTACGTGGCGCGGACGTCGGCGTCGTCCTCCTCGAGCACGCCCTGGATGCCGTGCTGCGGCGACAGTCGGATGCCGACGCGGTCCGCGCCGATCGCCTCGGCGACGGCCGAGGTGACCTCGACGGCGAAGCGCGCACGGTTCTCCGGCGAACCGCCGTAGACGTCGGTGCGGGTGTTCGAGACGGGGGAGAGGAACTCGTGCACGAGGTACCCGTTCGCGCCGTGCACCTCGACACCGTCGAGTCCGGCGGCGATCGCGTTGCGGGCGGCCTGCGCGAAGCCCTGGACGGCCTCGCGGACCTCGTCGGTGGTGAGTTCGTGCGGCACCGGCATGTCGGCCTTCGAGCCGTCGGCCAGGTGGGTCTGGCCCGGGGCGGCGACGGCCGAGGGGCCGACGATGCGCGGGGTCTGCGAGATGTCGGTGTGCGAGACGCGTCCACCGTGCATGACCTGCATCACGATGGTGCCGCCCTGCTCGTGCACGGCGTCGGCGACGCGGCGCCACCCGGCGATCTGCTCGTCGGTCTCGATGCCGGGCTGGCCGGGGTACGAGCGGCCCTCCTGCACGGGCCAGGTGCCCTCGGTGATGATCATGCCGAGGCCGGCACGCTGCGCGTAGTGCTCGACGAGCAGGTCGTTCGGGATGCCCTGCTCACCGGCGCGCGTCCGGGTGAGGGGCGCCATGACGATGCGGTTGCGGAGGTGGAGTGCGCCGAGGTCGGCGGTTTCGAAGAGCTTCACGTGTCGGGTGAACCACGTGGTGTGCCGGGCGATTCCCCGGGCACGGCAGATCCTCAGCGACCGGGGCACACCAGGGTGCTCGAGCGGACCTGACCCTCGGGTCGGATCACGGTGTGCTGCGAGAGCGGCTGGTGGCAGATGGGGCAGGGACGGTCGACGGTGCGGTCGTCGACGCCCTCGTCCCGCCCGGCGCCGATCTGCGACGGGCCCATCTTCTCGATGAGCGTGCGGTTCCAGCGGTCGTACCAGCTCCCGAATCGACTCACGATCCGTCCTTTCGTTCGTACACGAACCATTCTGCCACGAACGGATCGGTCAGTCGAGTGCGTCGACGCGATCGAGCAGTTCCGTCAGGTCGTCCTTCAGCCGCTCGAGCCGCTCGACGGGCCAGCCGAGCCGGTCGGCCACGGCGAGCGGGACGGCGCGGGCCTGGTCGCGGAGTGCCCTGCCCGCCGTCGTGAGCGACACCTCGAGCTGTCGTTCGTCCACGGTGCTCCGGGCGCGACGGACGTACCCGGATGCCTCCAGCCGCTTGAGCAGCGGGCTGAGCGTGGCCGAGTCGAGCCGGAGCTCGCGGGCGATCTCCCGCACCGAGCGCGGGTCCTGCTCCCACAGGGCGAGCATGACGAGGTACTGCGGGTGCGTCAGCCCGAGCGGGTCGAGCAGGTCGCGGTAGAGCCCGATGACGCTGCGGCTGGTCGCGGCCAGGGCGAAGCACAGCTGGCGGTCGAGGGCCAGCGGGTCGACGTCGGGTGCGGTCATGGGACCACGATACCTTCGTGCACGAACGAACGGCGCGGCAGACGCACGCACGGGAGGCCCGGTGCCGGTCTCGTGGACCGGCACCGGGCCTCCCGGGTGGTGCGTCGTGACGCGGGGTGCGCCGCCTACGCGCGGTGCGTCGGCGTGTGGCCCTCGTGCGGGTTCGCGTCGGGCTCGACGTCCGCGGCGTGCGAGCCGTGGCGTGCGCCGTGGTCCCCGTCGTGCCCGCGGGCGTCGGTCGGAGCCGACCGCTCGAGCTTCGCGCCCTCGACGTCCACGTCCGGCAGGATCCGGTCGAGCCACTTCGGGAGCCACCAGGCGCTCCGGCCGAGCAGGTGCATGATCGCCGGGATGAGGAGCATGCGGACCACGAAGGCGTCGACGAGGACACCGAACGCGAGCCCGAAGCCGATCGGCTTGATGGTCGAGGACTCCGAGAAGATGAAGCCCGAGAACACCGAGATCATGATGATCGCGGCAGCCGTGACCACCGCGCGGCCGGCGTGCAGCCCGCGCTGGACCGCCACCTTCGCGCTCGCGCCGTGGGCGTACGCCTCGCGCATGCCCGACACCAGGAACAGCTGGTAGTCCATCGCGAGACCGAACAGGATGCCGATCTCGATGATGGGCAGGAAGCTCAGGATCGGGCCCGGGTCGTGCGTGCCGAACACGGAGCTCAGCCAGCCGAACTGGTAGATCGCGGTCAGGCCGCCGAACGAGGCGAGGATCGACAGGATGAAGCCCGCCGTCGCCGTGATCGGGACGAGGATCGACCGGAACACCAGGATCAGGATGATCAGCGACAGGCCGACGACCACCACGAGGTAGAGCGGGAGCACGTCCGCGAGCTTCTCGGACACGTCGATGTTCGCGCTGGCGTTGCCGGCGACCCCGAGCGTGATCCGGCCGTCGTCGCTCGACACGGTCTGCTCGCGCAGGTCCTTGACGAGCTCCTCCGTCGAGATGCTGTCCGGGCCGCCCGCGGGCTTCACCTGGAACGCGATGATGTCGCGGTCCTTCGACGCACCGATCGGCAGCACGGCGTCGACGTCGTCGTTCCGCACGAGCGCCTTGCCGATCGTGACCTCGGTCGCGGTGACGTCGTCCTCCGCGATCGCCTTCGGCAGGTCGGCCACGACGAGCAGCGGGCCGTTCTGGCCGGCACCGAACTCGTCCTCGAGTGCCTTGTACGCCTTGTACTGCGACGAGTCGGTCGCCTCGGACGCGCCCGTCGGCAGTCCGAGCCGCATCTGCGTCGCGGGGAGCGCGATCGTCCCGAGGACCGCGACGCCGGCGACGAGCGTGATCACCGCGCGCCAGGTCGACATCGGCTTGTTCGGCACGCGGATCGAGCCGGTGTCGCCGATGCGCTCCCGCTCCTTCTTCCGGAGCAGCCGCATGCCGAGCAGCGACATCAGGGCCGGCGTGAACGAGGTCGCGATGAGGATCGCGAACAGGACCGCGACGGCGCCGACGGTGCCCATCAGTCCGAGGAACGGGATCCCGGTGATGTTGAGGGCGAGCAGGGCGACGATGACGGTCGCACCGGCGAAGACCACGGCGTTGCCGGACGTGCCGTTCGCGAGCCCGATCGACTCGTGCACGCCCATGCCGGCCTTCAGCTGCGTGCGGTGCCGGTTCATGATGAAGAGCGAGTAGTCGATGCCGACCGCCAGGCCGAGCATCACCCCCAGGACCGGCGTCACCGAGATGAACTCGACGAGCGACGAGAACGACAGCGCGGCGAGCGATGCCACGCCCACGCCGAGGACCGCCGAGAGCAGCGGCACGGCGGCGCCGATCACCGTGCGGAGCATGAGGAAGAGGACGATCGCGGCGACGACGAGGCCGATGACCTCACCCGGGCCGAGGATCGAGGGGACGCCCTGGGCGATGTCCTGCGAGACGTACACCTCGACGCCGTCGATCCCCGCGTCGTCGGCCTTGCTGCTGATGGCCTCCTTGGTCTCCGCCGGTACCTCGTTCGTCGACGTCGTGAACTGCACGGTGCCGATCGCTGCGGACTCGTTCGACGAGACGAAACGGATGCCCTTCGACAGGTCGAGCAGGTCGGAGCCCTGCTCCAGCTCGCGCTCGCTGTCCTCGAGCTTCGTCGTGTTGTCGTCGATCTGCTGCTGTGCGGCCTCGAGCTGCTGCTCACCCGAGGTGATCTGCTGCTGCTGGGCGTCGATCTGGGCCTGTGCCTGCTCGAGCTGCTGCTGACCCGCCTGCGCCTGCGCCTGGGCGGCGGCGCTCGCGGCGGCGGCGGCACCGGCGGCCTGTGCCTGGGCGGTGGCCTGCGCCTCCTGCGCGTCGAGCTGTGCCTGGGCGGCGGCGATCTGCTGCTTCCCGGACTCCAGCTTCGCCTTCTGCGCGTCGAGCTGGGCCTGGCCGTCCTCGATCTGCTTCCGGCCGTCGGTGATCTGCTGGCGACCGTCGGTGATCTTCTGCCGCTGCTCGTCGAGCTGGTCCTGCGTCGCGAAGCCGTCGCGGACGTCCTTGACGCCGTCGAGGTCCTTCAGTCCGTCGAGGAACGACGTGACACCCGTCTTCTGGGCGTCGGTGAACGCCTTGCCGTCGCTCGTCTCGAACACGATCGAGCCGTTGCCACCGTTCGCCGACGGGAACTTGTCGGCGAGCTGGTCCTGCACCTGGCTCGTCTTGGTGTTCGGGATGGAGATCGACGACGAGATCGTGCCGGCGAACAGGCCGTAGGTGAGCCCCGCGATGCCGATGATGACGACCCAGGCGATCACCACCAACCAGTGACGTCGTGCGGAGAACCGTCCGAGACGGTAGAGGAGACCGGCCATGCGGTTGCCCCGTCCTTTCGTGTGAGGTGCTGGTGCGGGGTGCGCCGGTGGACCCTGCGGGAGTGTGTCGGTGGTGTCAGTGGGCCGGCATGTAGCCGGAGCGGACGCTGTGCACGAGCCGGCCGAGCAGCGCGTCCCAGGCCCCGAGGGCGTCCGGGGTGAGGTCGGGGCCGTCGTGCGTGAGCCAGTGGTCCGCGATGACGACGATGCCGCTCATGAGCGAGTCGACGAGCAGTGCGGTGTCGAGCGGATCGGCGCCGGGGTGGCGGCGGGCGACCTCCTCGCGGAGCCGACCGGTGACCCGCGAGAACGCGGTCTGCGTGAGGACGGCCGCCTTCGGGTCCTCCTTGCCCGGCTCGCCGATGATCCGGTACATGCCCGAGATCGCCGGGGCGAGGTCGGCACCGCGGGCCGCGGCCTCGAGCTCGTCGAACATCGACGCCCGGCTGCCGTCGCCGATCGGGGTGCGTGCCATGTCGGCCAGGAAGCGGTCGATGATCACGGACAGCTCCTGCTCGCACACGGCCAGCAGGACCTCGTCGAGCGAGGCGAAGTGGTTGAAGACCGTGCGTCGGGCGATGTCCGCCCGAGCCGCGAGGTCGTCGACACCGAAGCCGCGACCGCCGCGCTCGTCGACCAGGTCGCGGGCGGCCTGCAGGATCGCCGCGCGGTGCTTCGCCTTGAGGGCGGTCCGGCGGTCGGTCGTGGTGGTCACGTGTGACAACACTAGGTGCATCGATGCACTCGGTGCACCTTCTTCGAGAGCATCCTCAGGTTCGTCCCCCGTGGACCGTGGTCGCCGCCGCCGCCGCCGCCGCCGGCGCCGGTGGACGCGACGCCCAGCCGGGTCGCGGACGGAGACGGCATGCTCGACGGCGTGCGGACGACGAGGACGGCCCGGAGGACGGCGACGCTGCCGGCGGCGATCGCCCTGGCGCTGGTGCTGGCACTCGCGCCGGCGGGGTGCAGCGGTGCCGCGCCGACGGCACCCGGCACCGCGACGGGCGGCCGGTCGGTCGGCCCGACGGGCAGCGCGACCGCCGGTCCACCGCACACGTCGACACCGCACACGTCGACGCCGGGCACGGCGCTGCCCACCGCGGACCCCGCGACCGACCGGGCGTTCGCGGCGCTCGAGCAGCAGTACGGCGCACGGCTCGGCGTCGTCGCGATCGACACCGCGGACGGCAGGGCACTCGGGTACCGGGCCGACGAACGGTTCGCGTTCGCCTCGACGAACAAGGCCTTCATCGCCGCCGCGGTCCTCGACGCGTCGAGCACCGCCGACCTGGACACGGTCGTCCACTACGACCGCGGCGACCTGCTCGACCACGCCCCCGTGACGCATGCGAACGTCGACCGTGGCCTGACCGTCCGGGCGCTCGTCGACGCCGCGGTGCGGGAGAGCGACAACACGGCGGCGAACCTGCTCGTCGAGCGCCTCGGTGGGGTCGGCGGCGTGCAGCGGTGGTTGCGGGGCGTCGGTGACGACGTCACCCGGGTCGACCGCCTCGAGCCGGGGCTCAACACCGCGGTGCCCGGCGACCCCCGGGACACGACCACGCCCGCGCAGTCCGCGACGGACCTGCGGCAGGTGCTCGTCGGCGACGCGCTCGACCCGGCGGACCGCGAGCTGCTCCGCTCGACCATGGCGGGCACGACCACCGGGGGCGGCACGATCCGGGCCGGTGTGCCGGGTGGCTGGTCGGTCGCGGACAAGACCGGTACGGCGTCGTACGGGGTGCGGAACGACATCGCGCTCGTGCGCCCTCCGGGGCGGGACCCGGTCGTGCTCGTCGTGTTCACGACCGGCGACCGGCCCGACGCCGAACCGTCGGACGCCCTCGTGGCGGCAGCGACCCGGGTGGCGGTCCAGCGCGTCGGCTGAGCGTCGACCCCGTCCCGGGCTCCGACCCCGTCCGCGGCGTGGCAGGTCACGGCACGGCCACGACCCGGTCACGGCACGGTGACGGCGGCGCCCCGTGGGTAACGATCCGTACCGCCCCGGACCTTTCCCAGCCGGCATGCGGGTCCCGCCCCGGGAACCCCGGGTGGACGGTCGAGGAGCGCTGGGAGGGTCGCCTGGACGTCGCCGGACCACGGGGACGGGACCACGAGGGGGACGACATGACGGTGCGACGGGTGACGGGGGCCGCGATGGGCTTCGTCGGCGGCAGTGTGCTGGCCGGGCTGCTGGTGGGCGTGGGGGTGACGCCGGCACTCGCCGTCGCCGGGATCGGGACGACGTCGGCGATCGACCTGTTCGACTCGATGCCGGAGTTCATCGAGATCGGGGACCTGCCGGAGCGGAACGAGATCTGGGCGTACCGGGGCGGTCAGCCGGTTCACCTGGTCGACGTGTGGGACCAGAACCGGCAGGAGCTCTCGCTCGACCAGATCAGCGACACGCTCGAGCACGCCGCGATCGACGGCGAGGACAAGCGCTTCCGCGAGACCGGGGGTGTGGACGCCACGAGCCTCGTGCGGTCGGTCGCGAGCGTCATCGCCTCGGGTGGCAAGGGTGGTTCGGGCGGCTCGACGATCACGATGCAGCTCGTGCGGAACATCAAGATCCAGCGGGCGAGCGAGCTCCCCACCGCCGAGGAGCGCGACGCCGGCTACCGCGAGGCGATCCGGAAGAGCCCGGACCGGAAGCTCGCGGAGATCAAGCTCGCCATCGGACTCGCGAAGGAGCACTCGAAGGACGAGATCCTGGCGGCGTACCTGAACATCGCGTACTTCGGCGACCAGACCTACGGCGTCCAGGCCGCAGCGCAGCGGTACTACGGCAAGGACGCCACCGACCTGACCCCGGCCGAGGCCGCGTCGCTCGTCGCCATCGTGCAGTGGCCGGAGCGCCGCGACCTGTCGACACCGACCCACCACGCCGACAACCAGGCGCGACGCGACGTGATCCTCCGGTCGATGCACGAGCAGGGCCACCTGAGCGCCGCGGACCTCGCGACGGCGCTCGCGTCCCGGCCCGCCGACTACGTGCGGCTGACGCCACCGCAGCAGGGCTGCGAGTCGGCGGTGCGCGGCGCCGAGTTCTTCTGCGCGTACGCCGAGCGGGTCGCACGGGACCTGCCCCAGCTCGGCGCCGACGCCGATGCGCGCGCTGCCGCCTGGCGGACGGGCGGCTACCGGGTGCAGACGACGCTCGACCTCGACCTGAACACGCAGCAGAAGGGGCTGCTCGACCTCCACGACCCCGCCGCCGAGTCACGGCTCGCCCTCGGCGCGACGCTCGACACCGTCGAGGCGGGCACCGGGCGCGTGCTGACGATGGCGCAGAACAAGGACTTCGACCGCTCCGCAGCGGCGCCGACCACGGCGACGTCGCTGAACTACGCGACCGACGAGTCGAACGGCGGCTCGACGGGCTTCCAGGTCGGCTCGACCTACAAGATGTTCACCCTGCTGCAGTGGCTCGAGTCAGGTCGGAGCGCGGACGCCGTCGTCGACGGGACCCGAACGGCACGCGCCACGTGGACGCAGTGCGGGGAGCAGGTCACGCTCGACGAACCGTACGACCCGAAGAACGACTCGCCGGGTCAGACCGGGCCGTACTCGGTCCGCTCGGCGACGGCGCAGTCGGTGAACGCCGCCTACGCCGACATGGCCTCGCAGCTCGACCTCTGCGACATCCGCGACACCGCCGCCCGACTCGGGGTGCACCCGGCGACGGGCGGTGCGCTGCCCGCCAACCCGGCGGCGATCCTCGGGACGACGAGCATCGCCCCGCTGACGATGGCCGCCGCGTACGCGGGGATCGCGAACGGCGGTGAGTACTGTGCGCCCGTCGTGATCGACCGGCTCACGGGTCCGGACGGCACCGCGCTCGGCGGGCAGCCCCGCTCGTGCACGCAGGCGGTGTCGGCCCCCGTCGCCGCCCAGGCCTTCGCCGTCATGCAGGGCGCGTTCCGCGGTGGCACGGCCACCGGCGGGCAGACGCTCGACGGGGCGACGCTGTTCGGCAAGACCGGGACGACCGACGCCGCCGACCAGATCTGGCTCGTGGGCGGGACCTCGCGGGCGGTCACCGCGTACTGGCAGGGCAACACCGACGGCGGGAAGACGAACCTCCGGTCCGTGGGCAGCGGCCAGGGCGGTACGTACGCCGGGTCGCGCGCCGACGTGTGGCGGCAGGCGCAGACCGCGGTGAACGCAGCCCTGCCGGTCGGCTGACCGTCCGGCGCGGAGTGACGCCGTGACGGACGGGCGCGCCTCGCTCAGCGGCAACGCGAAGCGTTGCGCAGGGCGCGCCGACCGAGCCTGCGGGGGAGGACGGTGCCAGCCGGCACCGCGCCTCCCGTCCGCACGTCGGTCGCTACGAGACCTTCTTGCTGTCCTCGAGCCAGCCCGCGAGCTTCGTCATGTAGTCGGCCTGCGACGCGTAGTCGAGCGCGGGGAACGTCCAGCTGTGGACCTGGCCCGCCTCGAGCGCCGGGTTGTCGGCGAAGGTCGGCTGCTCCTCGAGGTCAGCGACCTGGTAGCCCTGCTGCGAGAGCAGCAGGACGTCGCCGGTGATCTGCCCGGCGTTCTCCCACGAGTAGATGCCCCAGTAGAAGCCCTTGGGCTTCGGGGTGACGAAGTCGACGCCGAACGACGAGTACATCTGCAGGCTCGGCTCGTCGGTCGGCCGGGTCACGTACGCGCCGGAGCCGTCGGCGAACATCGAGACGACGGAGACGTCGCTCTGCTTCGCCGCCTGCTCGAGGGTGTCCTCGGCGTTGTCGAAGCGCTGCTCGGCGGCCTCGACCTTCGACTCGGGGGCGCCGAGCGACTCGGCGAGGTCGGCGATCTCCTCGATGACGTCCTCGCCCTTGCCGCCCCACTTCACCTGGACGACCGGGGCGATCGCCTCGATCTGCTGCTCCTGCTCCTTGTCCTTGAACCCGTAGCCGGGCTGGGTGTCGTCGAGGGTGCCCTGCTCGTCCTTCGGGTAGACCGACGTGACCACGAGGTCGGGCTGCAGCGCGGCGAGCTCCTCGAGGTCGATGTCGCCGTAGGCGTCGCCGAGCTGCGTGATGCCGTCGGTGTCGAGGTCCGCGAACCGCTGGTCCTTCGCCATGGTCAGCTGCCCGAACGTCCCGACGGGCTGCAGGCCGTACTCGACGAACGAGATCGCGATGTCGTTGAGGACGACGACGCGCTTCGGCGTGGTGTCCTTCTTGACGGTCGCGCCGGTGGCGTCCGTGTACGACCACGGGCCGGACGCGGCCGAGCCGGTCCCGGCGGTCTCGCCGGAGCCGGCGGAGTCGTCCGGACCGGAGCAGCCGGTGAGGAGCAGGGCCGGTACGGCCACGGAGGTCACGAGGGCGGCGCGCAGGGAGCCGCGGCGGGGGAGCTTCACGTTAGGAGAGGCTAACCTAAGTCTGAGCGTTCCGCCAGCATCTGTCGGACGACCCGGGCTCGTCCGGCGGCTCAGTCCTGCTCGTCGGCCTCGGGCACGACCATGGGGGCGCCCGTCACCGGGTCCGGCACGACGCGGGCGTGCAGGCCGAACGCCGTCTCGAGCAAGGCGGGCGTCAGGACCTCGTGCGGGGTGCCGTCCGCGACGACACCGCCGTCGTGCAGGACGACGAGTCGGTCCGAGTAGCGCGCGGCGAGGGACAGGTCGTGCAGCACCATCACCACCGTCGAGCCCTGTTCCCGGTTCAGGCGGCGGACGAGTCGGAGCACGTCGAGCTGGTGGGCGAGGTCGAGGTAGGTCGTCGGCTCGTCGAGCAGCAGGGTGTCCGCCTGCTGCGCCACCACGAGCGCGATCCAGGCGCGCTGGCGCTGCCCACCGGACAGGCTGGCGACGTCGCGGTGGGCGACCTCGGTCAGGCCGGTCGCGGCGATTGCCTGCTCGGCGACGGCGGCGTCGTCCGCGGTCCAGGGACGGGCCCACGACTGGTGCGGGTTCCGACCGCGCATCACCAGGTCGAGGACGCTCGTGCCGGCCGGTGCGACGGGGGTCTGCGGCAGGATCGCGAGCCGGCGGGCGACGGCGCGGTTCGGCTCCTTGCGGATGGGGACGCCGTCGAGGAGCACCTCGCCGGCCTGTGGCTTGAGGACGCGGCCGAAGGCCTTGAGGAGCGTCGACTTGCCGCAGCCGTTCGCACCGAGGAACGTCGTCACGCTCCCGCGCTCGATGCGCAGGTCGAGGTCGCGGAGCACCGGGTCGCGGTCGTAGCCGACGGACAGCCCGCGGGCCTCCAGGACGGGAGGCACGGTGCCGGTCCCGCCGTCGCCACCGGCCCGGTGGGCGGTCGCGCCGCGGGTGTCGGTACCGGGGGCGCCGGCGTCGGGCTCGGCGTCGTGCCGGCTCGCGGTGGTGGCGGTCATCGGGACATCTCCTTGCGGTGGCGGACGAGGAGCCAGATCAGGTAGGGCGCGCCGACGACCGTGGTGACGATGCCGACGGGCACCTGCCAGGGGAACGCGGACCGGGCGAGCAGGTCGGCGCCGAGCACCAGGACCGCTCCGAGCGCGCCGGCCAGCAGCAGGGGCGGGCGGTTCGTGCCGGCCAGGCGCAGCGCGACCTGCGGGACGACGAAGGCGACGAAGCCGACCGGTCCGGCGGCGGCGACCGCGGCGGCGCTCAGGACGACGGCCAGTGCGAGGACGAGCAGGCGGTGCCGCTGGACGGCGAGCCCGACGCCGGTGGCGACCTCGTCGCCGAGCTGGCCGATGCCGAGTGCCGCACTCGTGGCGAGGGCGATCGGCACGGCGACCGCGGCGACGACGAGCAGGGGCCAGACGGTCGACCACGACGTGCTCGAGAGACTGCCCACCAACCACTGCGACGCGGCGGTGGCGACGGTGATCTTCGCGCGGACGAGGAGGTAGCTCGTCACGGCGTCGAGCGTCGCGCTCACCCCGATGCCGACGAGCACCAGGCGGTAGCTCTGCACGCCGCCCCGCCAGCCGAGCCCGTACACGGCGACCGCGGCGACCAGGGCACCGAGGGTGGCGGCGACCGGGATGCCGCCGCTCAGCACGACGGCGGAGACCGAGTACGTGCCGCCGCCGAGCACGATCGCGGCGACCGCGCCGACGCTCGCCCCGGAGGTGACCCCGATGATGTCCGGCGTGCCGAGGGGGTTGCGCGTGACGGTCTGGGTCAGGGCCCCGGCGACGCCGAGCACCAGTCCGACGAGTGCGCCGGTCAGGACCCGGGGGAGCCGGAGGGTCGTGACGATGAACCCCTGCGGGCCGTCCTCGGCACCGACGAGCGCACGCACGACGGTCCCGGGGGCGATCCAGGTGCTGCCGACGGCGACCCCGAGGACCACGAGCACGAGGGCGAGGACGATCGCCGCCACCGTGTACCCGAGCACGCGGGGACGCCAGGCCAGGCCGACCGGCCCCAGCTGGACACCGCGCCGGCCGGCGGCGGCAGGGCCGACCGGTGTGCCGGGCGCTCCGGCCGTGCGCGGGGCTCCGGTCGCGGCGCTCACAGCGACACCAGCGATCGACGGCGGGCGACCGCGACGAACACGGGGCCGCCGAGCACGGCGAGGACGATGCCGACCTCGACCTCGGAGAACCCGCCGACGAGCCGTCCGACCACGTCGGCGACGAGCACGAGGGCGGCGCCGACGAGCGCCGAGACGGGCAGGGCCCAGCGGTGCCCGGTCCCGACGAGGGCGCGTGCGACGTGCGGCACGGTCAGGCCGACGAACCCGATCGGTCCCGCGGCAGCGGTGGCACCGGCGGCGAGCAGCGTGATGCCGCCGAGACCGACGAGCCGCGCGACCAGGACGTCCTCGCCGAGCCCCTTCGCGAGCTCCGCGCCGAGCCCGAGGGCGTCGAGCGCGCGGACGTTCCAGACCGCGAGCACGGCACCGACCAGCAGGAACGGCGCGGCGGCGGCGAGCACGTCGAGCTGCCGGGCGGCGAGGGTGCCGACGACCCAGAGGCGGTAGGCGTCGAGGGAGTCCTGGTCGGTGAGCACGATGAACGAGGTGATCGCACCGAGCAGCGCGGACACGGCGGCGCCCGCCAGCGCGAGCGGCACCGGGCTCGCGGTCCCGCTGCCGGCGACGGTCACCGAGAACACGACGACGCTCGCGACGACCGCGCCGGCGAGGGCGAACCAGACGGTCGCGCCCGTGCTCGTCACACCGAAGACGGAGACGCCGAGCACGACCGCCAGGCCGGCGCCGGAGGAGACGCCGAACAGGCCGGGGTCGGCGAGCGGGTTGCGGGTGTGCCCCTGCATGAGCAGACCGGCGATCCCCAGGGCCGCACCGACCGTGGCGCCGATGAGCGTACGCGGGACCCGGGACCCCCAGACCACGGCCTCGGCCGTGCTCGAGCCGGTGCGGGTGAGCCCGGCGAGCACCTGGTCCACCCCGAGCCGGTTGCTGCCGAACAGCATGCTCGCGACCGAGGCGGCGACCAGCGCGACGACCAGCACGAGGACGACCAGCAGTCGTCGACGGGTCGCCGCGCGGTGCGCACTGCGGGCACCGGCGGGTGCGGTCCGGGCGGCCCGTGCGGGCGTCAGGACGGTCTCGGGGGATGGCACGCGGACCAGCTTAGGGTAGCCTTGCCTCATGGCGAAGATCCCGCGGCTCATGCCCGAGGCACCCCGGCTCTTCCGTGCCCGGGTGCTCCGCTCCGTGCGGCACAGCCCGTCGATCCAGCGGGTGACCGTCACCGGCCACGACCTGCACGAGTTCCCGTTCCTCGGCTTCGACCACTGGTTCCGCCTCTTCCTCCCGCGTCCGGACCAGGACGCCTTCCGCATGCCGGACCTCGACGGTCGGCGCTGGTGGCCGTCCTTCCTCGCCGTCCCCGAGGACGTCCGTCCCCACTGCGCGAACTACACGGTCGCCGCCTTCCGTCCCGAGGTCGGCGAGCTCGACGTCGACTTCGTCGTGCACTGCGACCGTGACGGTGAGCCCGAGGGCCGCGCCGCGATCTGGGCGTGCGGCGCCCGCGCCGGCGACGAGCTCGCGATGCTCGACCAGGGCTGCATCTTCGACTGCCCGGACGACGCGACCGAGGTGATCGTCGCCGCGGAGGAGACCGGTCTGCCCGGCGTCGTGGGCATCGCCGCATCCCTCCCGCGGCACGCCGTCGGCCGGATCATCCAGGAGGTCCCGACCGCCGCCGACGTCCGCGTGCTCGACGCCCCGGTCGGTGTCGCCGTGACCTGGATCGTCCGCGCGGACACCGAGCACGTCGTGCCCGGACGTGCGGCGCTCGCCGAGCTGCAGCGTCACGTGCCCACCGACGACCGCGGGTACGCCTTCGTCGTCGGTGAGTCGACGCTGGCGACCGAGGGACGCCGGCACCTGCACCGGGCCGGTCTGCCGAAGTCGCGCATCACCTTCTCCGGCTTCTGGAAGCACGAGGCCCGTCAGGCCGTACCCGCCTGACCCGGCCCGGGTAGCGTGCGGGCATGAGCAGTCGTCTGAGCGAACTGGTGTTGAACTGCCGCGACCCCGAGGAACTCTCCCGGTTCTGGTGCGCGGTGCTGGACTACGTCGAACTCGGCAAGGACGAGGACGGCATCGAGATCGGCCCCGCGTCGGGCTTCGGTGGCGCGACGCCGACGATCATCCTGTCGAAGGTCGAGCACGCGGAGGCCCAGCCGCTGCGTCTGCACATCGACCTGTCGCCGGTCGACCAGGACCAGGACGCCGAGCTCGAGCGACTGCTCGCCCTCGGCGCGCGTCCGGCCGACGTCGGGCAGACGGGGGAGGAGTCCTGGCACGTGCTGCAGGACCCCGAGGGCAACGAGTTCTGCCTGCTCCGGTCCCGCGTCGACCCCCTCTGACCCACTCGTCGCCCTGGCGGCGACCAGTGGACGGACGGGAGGCGCGGTGCCAGCCGGCACCGCGCCTCCCGTCGGTCTGCGCTCCGAGCGTCTAGCCCTTGAGGCCCGAGCCCGTCACGCCCTCCACGATCTGCCGCTGGAAGATCAGGTAGAGGATGATCAGCGGCAGCGCCGCGAGGATCGCACCGGCCTGGATGTCGGCGTAGCGCTGGCCGAAGCTGCCCTGCACCGTGGCGAGCCCGACGGGGATCGTCATGAGGTCCGGGTTCGACAGCACGAACAGCGGCAGGAGCAGGTTGTTCCAGACACCCACGAAGGTCAGGATGACCACCGCGGCGATGACCGGACGCGACAGCGGCAGGATGACCGACCAGTAGATCTTCCACATGCCCGCACCGTCGATGCGCGCGGCCTCCTCGAGCTCCTTCGGGATCCCGTCGAAGAACTGCTTGAAGATGAACACGGCGATCACGGCCGGCACCTGCGGGAAGATCACCGACCAGTAGGTGTTGAGCAGCCCGACGGCGTTCAGCTCCTGGAAGATCGGGATGATCAGGACCTGGGTCGGGATCATGATGCCCAGGATGATGAGCAGGAACGCGACGTTCCGCCCGCGGAACACCAGGCGGGACAGCGCGAACGCCGCCATCGAGGCGAAGAACACGGTCAGGACCGCCGTGATGACGCTCGTGATCGCGCTGGCGAGGTACCAGTTCCAGATGTCGCCGGCCTGGAACAGCGACGCGTAGGAGTGCAGCGTCGGGTTCCAGTTCGACAGGATCGAGTTCGCGCCGAGGGCGGCGACGCCGTTGTCGGACAGCGACGTCTTCAGGGCGAACAGGCTGGGGATGAGCCAGATGATCGCGAACACCGTCAGGATGATCGCGGCCACGATGTTGAAGCCCTTGCCGGAGACGCCGATCTTGGCGGCGTTGGCCGGGGCGGCGGCCGAGACGCCGGAACGCAGCTTCCGCGGACGCGACGTCGTGATGCTCTCGGTGGCGGTCATGTCAGGCACCGATCTCTCGCTTGGCGGCAGCGCGCTCGACGAGCTGCCGGATGACCGCGATCGCGACGATCACGATGAACAGGAGCACCGACGCGGCCGACGCTGCGCCGAGGCGGTTGTCGGTGAAGCCGACGCCCGTGATGAGCTGCAGCGAGACCTGGGTGGAGATGCCCGGGCCGCCGTTCGTCATCAGGTAGACCTGGTCGAAGATCTTCAGGCTCGCGATGATCTGCAGCAGGATCACCAGGGTCGTGGTGCGGCCGAGCAGGGGGAGCGTGATCGACTTGATCTGCTGCCAGCTCGACGCACCGTCGACGGCGGCGGCCTCGTACAGTTCGCGCGGGATCTCCTGCAGGCCGGCCAGGTAGAGCACGAAGTTGAACCCGAGGGTCCACCAGACGGTGGCGATCGCGACGCCGATCATCGCGGTGTTCGGGCTGGACAGCATCCCCGACCCGGGCGTCATGCCGAGCGCGGTCTGCAGGCTCGCCCAGAGACCGGTCGCCGGCGTGAAGATGAACACCCAGATGAGGGAGATCGTCGCCGACGGCAGGATGAACGGCAGGAAGAACGCCAGGCGGAAGAACCACTGGCCGCGGTTCATCCGGTTCGTCAGCACGGCGAAGACGAACGCCAGGATGACGAGCGGCGGCGTCGTGTACAGCGTGAACTGCAGCGTGTGCCAGAGCGACGACCAGAAGTCACTGCGTCCGAGCATCTCGGCGTAGTTCGAGAACCCGGCGAAGCTGCCGAGTCCGGTGCGGACGGTCGAGGTGTTGAAGAAGCTCGTGACGAGCATCCAGACCGTCGGGCCGAGCAGGAAGGCGATGTAGAACAGCCCGAAGGGGGCGAGGAAGAGCCACCCGCTGCGGCCCTGGCCGCGGGTCACCGAGTGCACGCGGGGTCGCTCGCGTCGGGTGACGGCCGCGGCGTCGGTGGGGCGGGTGAGAACTGGTGCAGCGGTCACGTCATCGTGCCTCTCGTGCGGGGTTCACGGGGAGCGAGCGCGCGGTCACAGCGGGCTCGGGGTGTTCAGGTAGGTGGCGAGCTGGCCCTTGATGGCCGAGAGCGCCTGTGCGGGAGAGCTGCTGCCCTGCTGGACGAGGGCGAGCTGCGCGCCGACGATGCCCTCGAACGTCGAACCGGATCCGCCGTACCACGCCGGGTCGTCGAAGACCGCGGTCTCGGCGGCTGCAGCGTAGTTGGACTGCGGCTTCAGCTCCTTGTACGCGGTGCTGTCGAAGGTCGGCATGTAGGCCGGCACGTGTCCGCCCTCGGCCCAGGTCAGGCTCTGCTCGAGCATCTGCTTGATGAAGAGCATGTGCGCCTTGCGCTGCTCGGGCGTCCGGTCCTTCTTCGGCAGGATGAAGGTGTGCGCGTCGGCCTGGGTCGCCGGCTTGTCGAAGAGCTGCGGGATCGGCACCATGCCGAACTTCAGACCCTTGATCGACTGGGCGGTGCTGATCTCCCACTCGCCCTGCATGAAGAAGCCGGCCTTGCCGTCGAACATGAGCGACTGCGCGGTGGCGTAGTCGAGCGCCTTGTTGAGCCAGCCGTTCTTGACCCACTTCTGGGTCATGTCGGTGACCTTGCCGTAGGCGTCCTCGTTGACGGTGAGCTTCGCACCACCGTCGCTGATGAACGGCGTCGCGCCGTCGATCTGGTTGTACATCGTCCAGAAGAACCGCCACGGCGTCGCGGTCTCGGGCACGACGTTAGCCACGTTGAGCGCCGTCCCGCCGGTCACCTTCGCGACGGCGGCCATCGCGGCCTCGAAGTTCTCGAGCCCGTTCAGGTCCTTGAGCGTGCCGTCCGAGCCGATCAGGCCCGCCTTCCTACAGACGTCCACGTTGTAGAAGAGCACGAACGGGTGCGTGTCGAGCGGGATGCAGATGTTCTTGCCGTCGGTCTTCTGCGCGGCCCAGGCCTTCTGGTTGAAGTCGCTGGCGCTCAGGCCGACGCTCGCCAGGTCGTCGTCGGTGATCGGGTCGAGCAGGTCACCGTCCCAGAGCGGCTTCGCGCGGGTGAGGTGCGCGATCGCGACGTCCGGCGGCTTGTTCCCGACGGTGGCCAGTGTGACCTTCGAGTAGTACGGGTTGCCCCACGCGAAGGTGGTGGCCTGCAGCGACGACGAGCCACCGTGCTGCTTGGCGTAGCCGGCCTCCATCGCCTGCATGCGGAGACCGTCGCCGCCGCCGAACAGGTTCCAGAAGACGAGCGTCTCGGGGTTCAGCGGCGCCCCGGCGATGCCGGCGGCGATCGGGCTGGAGCACGCGGCGAGCGGCAGGACCGCGGCACCGGCGGCTGCGCCGGCGAGCAGGGTCCGCCGGGTGAACGCGCTGCCGCGGGACTGCGGGGTGGGTACAACGGATCGGATCGGCATGGCATCACTCCATCGGGACGGGCCGAGCGGAGCGGTCATTGCTCCGTGAGCGCTCACACTAGCGCCGGGTCCGGGGGTCCGCCACCCCTTTCGTGAACGTCACGGCACGCCCGTGTCCGCGCTTCCGCAGGCGGTGGAAACCCGCTAGCGTTCAAGGAGACGTGAGCGCTCACTTTCGTACCGGGCCGACCACGTCCCGCACGAGCCCCCAGCAGATCAAAGGAGATCCATGCCTCGCACACACCTCGTCCTCGACAACGCGTTCACCGTGGGGCCGGTGCGCCGTCGCCTGTTCGGCGGCTTCGTCGAGCACCTCGGCCGGCACGTCTACGACGGCATCCACGAGCCGGCCCACGAGACCGCGGACGAGCACGGCTTCCGTGGGGACGTCGTCGAGCTCGTCAAGGAGCTGGGCGTCTCCGCCATCCGCTACCCGGGTGGCAACTTCGTCTCCGGCTACAAGTGGGAGGACGGCGTCGGCCCGGTCGAGCAGCGTCCCCGCCGCCTCGACCTCGCCTGGCACTCGACCGAGACCAACGAGGTCGGGATGCACGAGTTCCAGCACTGGCTCGACGCGGTCGGCTCCGAGCTCATGCTCGCCGTCAACCTCGGGACGCGCGGCACGCAGGAGGCCATCGAGCTCCTCGAGTACGCGAACATCGACGCCGGCACCGCGCTCAGCGAGTACCGCCGCTCGAACGGCCGCCAGGAGCCCTTCGCCGTGCAGATGTGGTGCCTCGGCAACGAGATGGACGGCCCGTGGCAGCTCGGCCACAAGAACGCCGAGGACTACGGCAAGCTCGCCGCGATGACCGCCAAGGCCATGCGGCAGATCCAGCCCGACCTCGAGCTCGTCGCGTGCGGGTCGTCCGGGGCGTCGATGCCGACGTTCGGCGAGTGGGAGCGCACCGTCCTCGAGCACACGTACGACGACGTCGACTACATCTCGGCACACGCGTACTACGAGGAGGGCGACGACATGACCTCGTTCCTCGCCTCCGGCGCGAACATGGACCTCTTCATCAAGACCGTCACGACGGCCGCCGACCACGTGCAGGCGCAGAAGAAGTCCGACAAGCGCATCGACATCTCGTTCGACGAGTGGAACGTCTGGTCGATCAGCAAGTGGGAGGAGCAGCAGAAGACGTTCGGCCTGCAGGACTGGCCGGTCGCGCCGCGTCTGCTCGAGGACGTCTACACGGTCGCCGACGCGGTCGTCGTCGGTGGGCTGCTCATCTCGCTGCTCCGCCACGCCGACCGGGTCGCCTCGGCCTCGATCGCGCAGCTCGTCAACGTCATCGGCCCGATCATGACCGAGCCGGGCGGACCGGCCTGGCGCCAGACGACGTTCTTCCCGTTCTCCCTCACGTCGCGCCTCGCCAACGGCACCTCGTTGCAGGTCAAGGCCTCCGGTGACACCGTCGACGGCGGCAAGCACGGCGAGGTCCCGGTCGTCGACTCGGCCGCCACGGTCGAGGACGGCAAGGCAGCGGTGTTCCTCATCAACCGCCACCAGACCGAGTCCACCACGGTCACGATCGACCTCGCCGGGCTGCCCGTCGAGGGCGACGTCCGCGCCGAGGGCGTGTGGGACGACGACCTGCACGCGGTCAACGACCTCGGGAACCGCGAGCGCGTCGCACTGCGGACGAACGAGACCGTCCGCCGCGAGGGCGACACGATCACCATCGAACTGCCGCCGGTCTCCTGGACCGCGGTGTCGATCGGCTGAGCCGGCCGCCGACCCCGGTCGGCGAGCAGACGCCTCGGCGAGCGCTCCGGTGAGCGTCGAGTGAGCACGGAGGGCGTCGTCCCGCGCGAGCGGGGCGGCGCCCTTCGCTCTCCGGTCCCCGGGTCGGACGGGAGGCTCGTGGCGGCTCGGCACCGTGCCTCCCGCCCGGCGCGTGTCCGGTCCGGGGTGGTGGTCTCAGGCCGGTCGCATGTCGTAGGTCACCCACGGCGTCGACGCGGCCACGCGGTCGTAGACCGCCCTGGCGGCGGCGTTGTCCTGCGCCGTGATCCACCGCACGACGCTGGCCCCCTCGGACGCGGCGATCGCGGCCGCCTCCCGCAGGAGCGACGTCGCCACACCCCGGTGCCGCGCGCGCGGCGCCGTGAAGAGGTCGTCGAGGTACAGCCCGGTCGTCCCGGTCGACGGACGGGCGAAGCGTCGCACGTGTGCGAGCCCGAGCAGTCGCCCGTCGGCGTCCTCGGCGACCAGCCCGGTCAGCCCGTGCTGCCCCTCGGCCACCCAGCCCCAGGTGGTCCGCACCGCTTCCTGGTCGTCGGGGAGGTCGTAGAACGCGCGGTACCCGGCGTAGAGCTCACGCCAGGCGACCGCGTCGGCGGGTGTGACCCGTCGCACCCGGACCGACGTCGCACGCGCGCGCTCCTTGATCGCCTCGATGACGTCCGTCTTCGCGTCGGCGTACGCGTTCGTGTCGTCCCACGTGCGGGTCATCAGCTCCCGCTTGACGTCCTCGTAGCGCCGGCGGTCGGCGTCGTCGCGGCGGAGGTGGTCGCGGAGGAGCAGGTGGTCGACGACCTGGCGCGCACCGTGCTCGTAGACGTGCACGTGGACGTCGCGCTCGGGCGTCCGGACCATCCGGTGGCCGGGCTCGCGGACCCGGAGGACGTACCCGGCCGCGAGCAGGGGAGCGAGGTACGCCGACTCGTCCGTGACGTCCGGCACCGCCACCGCGACGTCGACGATCGGCTTGGCGGCCAGGCCCGGCACCGCGGTCGAGCCGATGTGCTCGATCGTGACGTGCTGCCCGGCGAGCGCCGCGGCGATGCGGTCACGGTGTGCCGCGAACCGGGTCGCCCAGGCCGGGTCGTGGTCGTGCAGGCCGACGGTCAGGGGCTCCGGGCCGCCGACGATCTCGACCTCGTCCGTGTCCGGCGCCGCGTGTGCGCCGGTGCGGATCCAGAAGCGCAGCAGCGCGTCCTCCTCCGGCTCGTCGACTCGGCGCTCGTCGACACGGCGCTCGTCGCGGCCGCCGTTCCGCTCGATCACCGTCCGCGAGGCGGGGTTCGTCGCGTCGCAGGTGAGCAGCACCTCGGGCAGCCCGCGGTCGGCGGCGAGCCGGACCGTCTCGGCGAGGGCGGCGGACGCCAGCCCTCGACCCCGTGCCGACGGCCGGACGCCGTAGCCCACGTGCCCGTACTCGCGCACCAGGTCGTTCAGTTCGTGGCGCAGCGCGATGCTGCCGAGGTACTCGTCGCCCTCGACCATCCAGCGGTACGTGCAGGTGACGTGCGCGGGCGACGCCGGGACGGTCTCCTCGGCGAGGAGCTGGTCGACCCAGCGTTCGAAGCCGTCGCGGTCGGCCAGTGCGGCGGCGTCGCGGATGCCGGCACCGTCCTGGTGGGCGTCACCCCACTCGGCGAGCGCGCGGACGAAGGACGGGTGGTACCGGTGGGACGGCGCGACGAGTTCCATCAGGTGAGCCTAGGGCGGAGGCCGGAGGCCGGACGCCGGACGCCGGACGCCGGACGCCGGACGCCGGACGCCGGGCGCGGGGTGGGGCCGCCACGCGCCTGGCGTCCGACGGTGGGGGAGTCCACCGTCAGCGGTAGCGGTAGAAGCCCTCGCCGGACTCGACGCCGTACTTGCCCTGGTCGAGGTACTCGGTCTGCAGGTGCTCCGCCCACGCCTGCGCGCCCGGCTCCGGTGACGCGCTGGCGACGGCGTGCGCCGTCCGGAGCCCGATGACGTCGTAGATCTGGAACGGACCCATCGGCGCGCCGGTGCCGATGCGCCAGGTGGTGTCGACCGTCTCGGGGTCCGCGATCCCGCGCAGGACCAGGCCGGCGGCAGCGTCGAGCAGCGGGACGAGCAGGGAGTTGAGCACGTAGCCCGGCTGCTCCTTGTGCAGGCGGATCGGCACCATGCCGATCTCCTCGGCGAAGGCGGCGACCCGTTCGGACACGGCCGGGTCGGTCTGCTCGGTGCCCATGACCTCGGCGGTGTTCTGCCGCCAGACGTGGTTCGCGAAGTGCAGGGCGAGGAAGCGGTCCGGGCGGCCGGTCGCGTCCGCGATGGCGCTCGGCAGCAGGGTCGAGGAGTTCGTGGCGAACACGGTGTCGGCGGGGGCGACCTGGGCGAGCTGCGCGTACACGTCGCGCTTCAGGTCGAGTCGCTCCGGGACGGCCTCGATCACCAGGCCGGCAGCGGCGGTGGCCTGCGCCAGGTCAGTGGCGAACGAGATGCGGTCGACGGCGGCCTCGGCGTCGGGGCGTGCGTCGGCGCCGACGTCGGCGAGGTACTGCTCGACGATGGCCGCGAGGCGCGTGCGGCCGGCTGCGACGGCGTCGTCGCTGATGTCGTACACGACGACGGGGATGCCGTGTCGTGCGGTCTGCAGGGCGATCTGGGTGCCGAGGACGCCGGCGCCCAGGACGGTGACGGAGCTGAACGTGGTCATCGCGCCAGTCTGCTCCGCGCGCCTCCGCGCGGGACCCCCTCAGGCCGGCGGGGCCGCCGTGCTCGCCCGCTCCACCAGGCGCACCGGCACGAGGTCGGTCGACGGACCGGCCGGCGCGCCCTCGATCTGCGCCAGGAGCGTCGTGACGGCACGCCGGCCGACCTCGTCGAAGGACTGGTGCACCGTGGTGAGCGGCGGCCAGAACGACTCCGACTCGGGGAAGTCGTCGAAGCCCACCACGCTGAGCGACCCCGGGACGGACCGACCGGCCTCGTGCGCGGCGCGGAGCACCCCGAGGGCCGTCTGGTCGTTCACGGCGAAGACAGCCGTGACCTCCGGTCGCGCCGCGATCTCCCGACCCGCCCGGTAGCCGTCCGAGCTCGCCCACCCGCCGGTGAACACCGGGGGGACCGGGCGTCCCGCGTGCTCGAGGGTGTCGCGCCAGGCCGCGAGCCGACGGTCGGCGGAGTAGGACCCGTCCGGACCGGCGACGTGCCAGACGGTCTCGTGGCCCAGGTCGAGCAGGTGCTGCGTCGCGAGCCGGGCGCCCTCGGCCTGGTCGATGTCGATCGACGGCCGGTCGGTGGTGCCCGTGGAGTCGACGACGACCAGGGGGACGCCGTCGGGCAGGACGACCTCGGCGGTGTCGATGATGTGCGACTCGATGACGATGACCACGCCGTCGACGGCCTGTTCGTGCAACCGGGACAGCGCCGACCGGACGCCCTCACCGGTGCGCGAGGCCATCGGGAGCAGCGTGATCGTGAAGTCGGCGGCGGCCGCGGCGGCGGAGATGGCCTCGAGCGTGCGCATGTTGCCGAAGGACGCGAGCGTGAACATGACCACGCCGATCGTCCGGAAGCGTCCGGACCGCAGTGCCCGCGCCGCGCGGTTCGGCCGGTAGCCCAGGTCGTCCATCGCGCGCTGCACCCGCTCGCGCGTCTCCGGGCTGACGTTGTCGAAGCCCCGGGCCACCCGCGACACGGTCTGCATCGAGACTCCGGCGGCATCGGCGACGGCGGCCATCGACGGGGCACGGCGCGCAGTGTTCAGCTCGGTGGTCACCGCGCGCTCCTCCCCAGTGAAGACGGTCGTGGGACGACGACCGGATGCCCGAACGCTAGCGCATGTTGACGTTGCCATGCTACGGTGCAGTCGTTCGATGTTGACGTCAACAACGACGACACCGACAACGGGCCCGCAGCACCTCCCCGTTGTCGCCGACACCGTCGCGGCACACCTGCGCGGCCGGTCGGGACCCGAACGCAGCAGACAAGGGAGTCACATGAGCACGCTCGCAGCGCGCCCGGCCGAGGCGGCCTCCGCCTCGCGACCGACCGCTCGCCGCCCGAAGCCCCGGGGGCGGTACACCGGTTGGCTCTTCGTCGGCCCCTTCGTCGTGGTCCTCGTGGCCATGCTGATCATCCCGATCGGGTACGCCCTCTGGCTGAGCCTGTTCCGCGACCAGCTCATCGGCGGCAACCAGTTCGTCTGGTTCGCCAACTACGCGAAGCTGTTCCAGGACGCGGCGTTCTGGCAGGGCTTCGGCCGCGTCGGGCTGTTCCTGCTCGTGCAGGTCCCGATCATGCTCGGGCTGGCCCTCGTCGCCGCGCTCTCCCTCGACAGCGCCCGCCTGTGGGGCACCGGGTTCTTCCGCATCGCGGTCTTCCTGCCCTACGCGGTCCCCGGCGTCGTCGCCGCGCTCATCTGGGGCTTCATCTACGGCAACCAGTTCGGCCTGACCGGTGCGGCGAACGACCTGCTCGGCATCGACCTGCTCCAGCCGTTCAGCCCGACCTGGGTCCTCACGTCCATCGGCAACGTCGTCACGTGGGAGTTCCTCGGCTACAACATGCTGATCTTCTACGCCGCCCTCCGCGTCGTGCCGACGGAGCTGTACGAAGCCGCCGAGCTCGACGGCGCCGGCCCGATGCGCACCGTCTTCTCGATCAAGCTCCCGGCCCTGCGCGGCCCGATGGTCATCGCGACGATCTTCTCGATCATCGGCAGCTTCCAGCTCTTCAACGAGCCGAACCTGCTGAAGACGCTCGCCCCGAACGTCATCGGCAGCTCCTTCACGCCGAACATGTACGCCTACTCGCTGTCCTTCAGCGGCCAGCAGTTCAACTACTCCGCGACCGTCGCGATCGTCATGGGTGTCATCACCGCCGTGATCGCCTACGTCGTCCAGGTCCGCGGAACCCGCCAGGAGAACCGATGAGCACCCTGCAGCAGCCCGCCGCCGGCGCGACCACCCCGGCCACGGTCACCGAGGCGACCACGACGCAGCGCGACCCGCGCGACCGGTCGACCCGTGCCTCCCGGCAGCGCCGCGCCGGCAAGCCCGTCGACGGACGCAAGGTCAAGCGCTCCGGTCTCCTGACCGCGGTGATGGTCGTCTTCGTCGTCTACTCGTTCGCGCCCCTGTTCTACCTGCTGGTGAACAGCACGAAGACCCAGGCCTCGCTCCTGTCCACCTTCGGGCTCTGGTTCGGTGGCGACTTCAACCTCTGGCAGAACATCGTCGACACCGTCACGTACAACGACGGCATCTTCATGCAGTGGCTCGGCAACACGCTGCTCTACGTGGTGGTCGGGGCCGGCGGCGCGACGCTGCTCGCCACGGTCGCCGGGTACGGCATGGCGAAGTTCCAGTTCCCCGGCCGCCGCGCGGTGTTCGCCGTCGTCCTCGGCGCGATCGCGGTGCCCGGCACCGCCCTCGCCGTCCCGACCTTCCTGCTGTTCTCGCAGGTCGGCCTGACGAACACCCCGTGGTCGATCATCCTGCCGTCGCTCATCAGCCCGTTCGGCATGTACCTCATCTGGACGTACGCGATCGACGCGATCCCGACCGAGCTCATCGAGGCCGCCCGCATGGACGGCGCCGGCGAGTTCCGGATCTTCTTCACCATCGCGCTGAAGCTCCTCACGCCCGGTGTCGTGACGGTCCTGCTCTTCGCGGTCGTCGCCACCTGGAACAACTACTTCCTGCCGCTCATCATGCTGAGCGACCCGAAGTGGTACCCGCTCACGGTCGGCCTCAACCAGTGGAACGCGCAGGCCACCGGCTCCGGCGCGCAGCCGATCTACAACCTCGTCGTCACCGGATCGCTCCTCACCATCATCCCGATCGTGGTCGCGTTCCTCTTCCTCCAGCGCTTCTGGCAGTCCGGCCTCGCGGCCGGGTCCGTCAAGGCCTGACCCGTCGGACGGGAGGCGCGGCGGCAGCCCGCCACGCGCCTCCCGACCCGACACGCAGCAGCACCACCGCACGTCCTGAAGTCACGAAGAAGTGAAAGGCAATCCCATGCAGAAGCGCATCCGGCGCGGGCTCAGCGCCCTCGCCATCGGCGTCACCGCCGCCATCGCCCTGGCGGCCTGCGCCTCCGGCGGGTCGTCCGCCGGCGGCTCCGCCGACGACATCGACCAGGCCCTCAAGAACGGCGGGAAGCTGACCTACTGGTCCTGGACCCCCTCGGCCAAGGCCCAGGTCGCTGCCTTCGAGAAGCAGTACCCGAAGGTCAAGGTCGACATCGTCAACGCCGGCACCGGTGCGGACCAGTACACGAAGCTGCAGAACACGATCAAGGCCGGCTCGGGCGCCCCCGACGTCGCGCAGGTCGAGTACTACGCCCTGCCGCAGTTCGCCCTGTCCGACTCGCTCGTCGACCTGTCGTCGTACGGGTTCGGGGACCTCGAGAGCAAGTTCTCGAAGGGCACCTGGAGCAACGTCGCGATGGACGGCAAGGTCTACGGCCTGCCGCAGGACTCCGGCCCCATGGCGCTGTTCTACAACAAGAAGGTCTTCGACCAGTACGGCATCGACGTCCCGAAGACGTGGGACGAGTACATCGCCGCGGCGAAGAAGCTGCACACCGCGGACTCGTCGAAGTACATCGCGGCGGACTCCGGTGACGCCGGCTTCACCACGAGCATGATCGCCCAGGCCGGTGGCAAGCCGTTCACCACCGACGGCGACAAGATCACGATCAACCTGCAGGACGCCGGCACCAAGAAGTGGGCGAACACGTGGGACCAGCTCGTCGAGGGCGGCCTGCTCTCCAAGACGACCGGCTGGACCGACGACTGGTACAAGCAGCTCGGCAACGGCGAGATCGCCACGATGGTGACCGGCGCCTGGATGCCCGGCAACCTGATCGCGAGCGTCCCGCAGGCCGCCGGTGACTGGCGCGTCGCGCCGATGCCGACCTACGACGGTGGCCAGGCGCAGACCGCGAGCAACGGCGGCAGCTCGCAGGTCGTCATGAAGCAGTCGAAGAACCCGGCCCTCGCGGCGGGCTTCCTCAAGTGGCTGAACTCCTCGAACGAGTCCACCAAGGTCTTCATGGAGTCCGGCGGCTTCCCGTCGACCACCGGTGACCTCGACTCGAGCTCCTTCCTGCAGGAGAAGCCGGAGTACTTCGGTGGCCAGCAGATCAACGAGGTGCTCGTGGACGCGTCCAAGACGTCGGCCACCGACTTCACGTACCTGCCGTACCAGGTCTACGCGAACAGCGTCTACGCCGACACCGTCGGGCAGTCGTACGAGAAGGGCACCTCGCTCGAGAGCGGGCTCGAGGCCTGGCAGAAGGTCCTCGTGAAGTACGGCAACGACCAGGGCTTCACGGTCGAGTCGAAGTAGTACCCCTCACACCCACACCGGGGCCGTGCGGACTTCCCGTCCGCACGGCCCCGTCGTACGAAAGAGTCATCCCATGCGTTTCGCCATCGGCGACACCGACTTCCTGCTCGACGGCGAGCCGCACCGGGTCCTGTCCGGCGCGATCCACTACTTCCGCGTGCACCCGGACCTCTGGCAGGACCGCATCCGCAAGGCACGGTTGATGGGCCTGAACACCATCGAGACCTACGTCGCCTGGAACGCGCACGCACCGCGACCCGGCGTCTTCGACCTGACCGGCGGGCTCGACCTCGGCCGGTTCCTCGACCTGGTCGCTGCCGAGGGCATGCACGCCATCGTCCGCCCGGGTCCGTACATCTGCGCCGAGTGGACCAACGGTGGTCTGCCGTACTGGCTCTTCGCCGACGGCACCGTCGGCGTCCGCCGGGACGAGCCGGGCTTCCTCGCGGCCGTGCAGACCTACCTCGAGCAGCTCGCCCCGGTGCTCGTCCCGCGGCAGGTCGACCAGGGCGGGCCGATCGTGCTCGTGCAGGTCGAGAACGAGTACGGCGCGTACGGCTCCGACCCGGTCTACCTGCAGAAGCTCGAGGAGATGCACCGGGCCATCGGCCTCACGGTGCCGTTCACCAGCGTGGACCAGCCGATGGAATCGATGCTCGAGGACGGTTCCCTGCCCTCGCTGCACAAGACCGGCTCGTTCGGGTCGCGGTCGACGGAACGGCTCGCACGGCTCCGTCAGGCGCAGCCGACCGGCCCGCTGATGTGTTCCGAGTTCTGGGACGGCTGGTTCGACAGCTGGGGTGAGCACCACCACACGACGCCCGCGTCCGCCAGCGCCGACGACCTCGACGTCCTGCTGGCAGCCGGCGGCTCCGTGAACATCTACATGTTCCACGGCGGCACGAACTTCGGCTTCACGAACGGCGCCAACGACAAGGGCGTGTACCGACCGATCGCGACGTCGTACGACTACGACGCCCCGCTCGACGAGGCCGGTCGTCCGACGGAGAAGTTCCACGCCTTCCGTGCGGTGATCGAGCGCTACGCGCCCGTCCCGCCCCTGCCGGCGTCGATGCAGCCAGGTGGGTCGGGTCGCCTCGGATCCCATGACCGTCCGAGCGGCCGGGAGGCCCCGATCACCGCCGCCACGGACCTCGCCGTCCGCCTGGACCGCGTCGCGTCGCTCCGTTCCCTGCTGCCCACGCTCACCGACTGGTCGACGCACGACGAGCCGCCGACCTTCGACGCCCTCGGCGCCGCGAGCGGCTTCGTGCTGTACCGGACCGAGGTCGACCTGCCCGTCGGCGGCGTCCTCACCGTCGGCACCGAGGTCCGCGACCGTGCGGTCGTGTCCGTGGACGGCGTCGTCGTCGGCGTGCTGGAGCGCGAGCACCACGACCGCGCGATCACGCTCCCGCCGGTGGTCGGCACGCTCGAGCTCCTCGTCGAGGACCAGGGCCGCGTCGACTACGGCCCCCGCATCGGCGAGCCGAAGGGCCTGATCGGGGGCGTGGCCGTCGACGGTGTCCCGCTCGAGCGGTGGACGGCCTCGCCGCTCGCCCTCGACCCGATCGCCCCGGCCGCGCTGTCGGTGCTGCAGGCGCTCGAACCGACCGGCGGCGACGTGCTCGCCGGTCCGGTCGTCGCGGCGGGGTCGTTCGACCTGGACGCACCGGGGGACCGGTACCTGTCGCTCGACGGCTTCCGGAAGGGCGTCGTCTGGGTGAACGGCTTCTGCCTCGGCCGGTACTGGTCGCGGGGACCGCAGAAGACCCTGGCCGTTCCGGGACCGGTGTTGCGGGCGGGCGGGAACGAGGTCGTCGTGCTCGAGCTGCACGCCGCTGCGTCCCGCACGGTCTGCCTGCTCGCGGAGCCGGACCTGGGGCACACCGAGGCCTGAGGCCGCCCACGAGCTCCCGCACCCGTCGTGCCGCCCGTCAGGACACGGGCACCCAGGTCGGGTGCGGGGCCGTCCGGCCGTCCCCGGAGGACCGGCGCGTGATCCGCCGGCCGAGCCATGGCACCACGTACTCGCGGTAGTACCGCAGCTCCTCGGCCAGGCGGGTCCCCACGACCTCGGGTGCCGCCGCGTCGACCGGGCCGGGGCCGTCGGCGATCGCGCGGAGTGCCAGTTCCGCCACGCGCTGGTGGCCGAGCGCGTTCATGTGCAGGCGGTCGGTCGACCAGAACTCCGGCTGGCCGAGCTGCACGTCCCGTGAGACGTCGACGAACGGCAGTCCCCGCTCCGCCGCGAGCTCCGACAACGCGGTGGCCCACGCGTCTCCGCGCCTGTTGATCAACCGACCGAGGGGGAGCCGGGCGCTCGGGTCCGCCGGGCTCACGAGCGCGAGCCGGACGCCGCGCTCCCGGAAGCGTTCGGCGGCCGCACCGAGCCTTCCGATCAGCGCGGGGACGTCGAAGGACGGCCGCAGCAGGTCGTTGCCGCCGGCACAGAACGTCACGAGGGTCGGTCGCGGGTCGAGGGCGAGCGCCTGGTCCACCTGTTCGCCGAGCACCCCGTCCAGCAGCCGTCCGCGGATCGCGAGGTTCGCGAACCACACCGGCTGGCTCGTCGTCGCGGCGAGGGCACTCGCGAGCCGCCCCGTCCACCCGGTGAACGGCGCGGGTCCCTCGTCGCCCACTCCTTCGGAGAAGCTGTCGCCGACGGCGACGTACCGGATCGGGCTGTCCTCGGGCACGGTCATCCCGCCATCGTATGCACGGCGGAGGACCGCCGTGCCGGGCCCGGCGGCCACCCGGCTCCGCCCGCGGACGCGTCGGTAGGGTGGGCCGATGGCAGCCCTGACCCGTCTCCTGCACGCCGTCCAGCAGGGGGCCGTCCCGGTCGCGTACGCGACGGGCACCCGGCTCCGGGCCGGGGCGTCGGCACTCGCCGTGCGCGTCGGGTGGCGACCGGCACTGCTGCCGTACTCGGGCTACGCGAGTACGAACCAGGCGCGGGTCCTCGCGCGGGTCGTGCTCGCTCCGGCGTCGGCCGACCCGGCTGCCCGCCGTGGTGTCGCCGCGTGGCGGCGGCTCCTCACCCTGGAGTGCCCGGCGGCCGAGGTGCGCGTCGAGCTCGCCGGCGTGATGACCACCGTCTCGAGCGACGACGGCGGACTGATCGACGTGACGGTCCCCCTGCACGAACCGCTCGGCGACGGTCCGGCCACGGCGCTGCTGCACGTGGACGGACGGCCCCCTGCCCGTGTACCGGTCCACGTCGTCACCGGACGACGGGGTGTCGTCTGCGACATCGACGACACGGTGTGGGTCACCGGGATCGCACACCCGGTGCAGGCGGCACGGCGCACGCTCTTCGGCACGAGCTCGACACGGCGGGTGGTACCCGGGATGGCGGCCCTCGTCCGTGAGGCCGCACGCCGACAGGAGGGAGCGGCCACGGTGTACCTCAGCAACGGTCCGTGGAACTTCGCCGGGGTCGTCACGCGCTTCCTCCGGAAGCAGGGGTTCCCGGCGGGCGCCGTCCTGATGACCGACTGGGGCGTCACACCGACGCGGTGGTTCCGCGACGGCTCCGAGCACAAGCGGTCCTCGCTCGTCCGGTTGCACGAGGACCTGCCCGAGGTGTCCTGGGTCCTCATCGGCGACGACGGCGAGCACGACCCGGACCTCTACGAGGAGTTCGCCCGCGCGCACCCCGGATCGGTCGACGCCGTCGCGCTGCGACAGGTGGCGCCCGACGCGGCGGACGACGGGGGGACCTCGGAGGTGGCCGGGGTGCCGGTCGTCCGCGGCACGGACGGCAACGCCCTCCTGCCGCTGCTCCGCGCCGCGATGCGCTGAGCGCCGAGGAGGACCGGGCGGAGCCGGTCGGAACGGATCAGGCGGCCCGGGCGTCCGCCCAGGCGCGGACCTGCAGGAGCCCCGCCCGTCGCCACCGCCAGTACCGGGCGAACACGGTCCCGTCGTCCTCGTACGCCGGTGTCAGCAACCAGAGCTGCCGTCGGTGCCCGCGCCCCGCCGCGTCGCGCCACTCGACGAACCCGTCGTCGAGCACCGTCGTGATGGCCGAACGGGGCGCGCGCCAGGACACGAGGAACCCGACGTACTCCAGCCACTCGTCCGTCAGTCGGATCGCGACGCGGGGGAGCCGGACCGACGCGACCACCCCGACGACGACGAACGCCGCGCCCAGGACGAAGCAGAAGACCCGCGCCGAGGCACCGGGGACGAACGGGACCGACGCGAGGACGACGCCGGTCCCGATCACGACGGGGCCGAACGTGACGGCGGACAGCACCCGGTCGAGCCGCGGTGGCCGGACGAGGCCGGTCAGGGCGTGCCGCCGCTGGGCATGTCGGGGGCGCGGGGGGCGTCGAGTGCGTCGAGGTCGGCCAGTGCGCGCCGGGCGTCGGCGACGCGGTCCGCCTCCGGGCGGGTCCACCACTCCGGGCCGCGCTCGCCGAGTCCGTGCTTCGCCAGGCCGTTCCGGTGCCGTGCGGCAGCCAGGGCGGTGTCGTCGCCGGCCCGCTTCGCCTGCTTCACGCCGTTGCGACCGCGACCCAGGTGGGACCGGAGTGCCGCGGCGACGTCCTCGGGCAGCGCGGGGTCGGTGCGACGCCAGCGCCTGCCGTCGACGACGAAGAAGTGGTCGTCGGGCTCGGCGGTCATGCTCCCGAGTCTGCACCGTCGGTGGTCAGCGGTAGACAGGTGTCGATGACCGATGCGCGTACCCGTCCGATGCTCGACGTCAAGCGGATCTACGCCGAGGACGCCGCGCTCGACCTCCCGCGTGGGCAGGAGATCGTCGGCCGCTGGCCGGACGCCGAGATCGTGCCGGTCGCGTCGCACTGGTTGATCCCCGAGGTGCACGGCGACGAACGCAACGTGCAGCGCTGGGTCCGGATCAAGACCGAGGCGCTCGTGCTCGGCGTCAAGAAGTCGCTCGTCACCCGACCGAACGGCCGGTCGGCCGACTTCATCGCGCCGTCGACCGCGAACGGCTGCGCGATGGCGTGCGCGTACTGCTACGTCCCGCGTCGCAAGGGGTACTCGAACCCCGTCACGGTGTTCGCGAACATCGAGCAGATCACGAAGCACGTCGCCCGGAACATCGCGAAGCAGGGCCCGAAGACCGAGCCGAACCAGTGCGACCCCGACGCCTGGGTGTACGACATCGGCGAGAACAGCGACTGCTCGGTGGACGCGATGATCAGCGACAACGTGCGCGACCTCTGCGACCTGTTCCGGATGACCCCGACCGCGAAGGCGTCGTTCGCGACGAAGTACGTCAACCGCGACCTGCTCGACTGGGACCCGATGGGGCGCACGCGGATCCGGTTCTCGCTGATGCCGCACGAGACCGCGAAGGTCACCGACATCCGCACGTCGCCGATCGCCGAGCGCATCGCCGCGGTGAACGACTTCGTCGACGCCGGGTACGAGGTCCACCTCAACTTCTCGCCGGTCATCCTCACGCCGACGTGGGAGTCCGACTGGGCCGAGCTGCTCCGACAGGTCGACGACGTCCTGTCGCCGGCGGCCAAGGCGCAGCTCGCGGCGGAGGTCATCTTCCTCACCCACAACGAACCACTGCACGAGGTGAACCTCGGCTGGCACCCCAGGGCCGAGGACCTGCTGTGGCGCCCGGACCTGCAGGAACAGAAGGTGTCGCAGAACGGGGCCGTCAACGTGCGCTACCGGTCGGGCATGAAGGGGCAGCTCGTCGAGCGCTTCCGCGAACTCGTCGCCGAGCACCTGCCGTCCTGCACGATCCGCTACGCGTTCTGAGCCGACGGCCTCCGGGAACGACGGACGCCCGCACCGACGAGCGGTACGGGCGTCACCGGTGATCGACGATCACTTGCCGTCGAACGCGTCCTTGGCCTTCTCCTTGTCGAGGCGACCCTCGCCCATGACCTGGTCCTTCTGGCCCTGGTGCGTGAGCTCGGCGTCGTCGGTCTTGTGCCCGACGGCCTCCTCGACCTTGCCGGTGACCTTCTGCGTGACGTCCTTGGCCTTGTCTCCGAGCGACATGGTGCTTCCTTCCTCCGCGAACCGCCGAGGATCCCCGGCGCCTGTGTCACCGACACAACCACCCGGTGTCGCCCCGCTCGCGGCGGGGACGGAGGTTGGCGTACCCCGATCGGTACCGCCGGGGTACGACTACGGGACCAGTCGGTCCGCGCGGTAGCGGTCGAACAGTTCCGCGAAGGCCCGTTCGGTCCGTCGGAAGGCGGTGAAGCCGGCCTCGCGGCTCTTGCCCATGTCGGTGACGACCTCCATCGCGCGCCCGAGGTCGGCATCGGTGTGCCACCACGAGGCGAGTCGGTCGATGTCGGCCTCGACGAGTCCGTGCCGCTCGGCGATCTCGGCCCAGGCGGACTCGTACGGCGCCATCTGCTCCTCGAGCGGACGCGTGCGCTCCTCGTACCCGACCACGCGTGCGGGGTCGACGCCGAGGTGGGCGGCGAGCCGCGGCCACATCCAGCGCCAGCGGAAGACGTCGCCGTTGACGACGTTGAACGCCTCGTCGGCACCCTCGGGGCTGGTCGCCGCCCAGACCATGTGCTCGGCGAGGATGCCGGCCTCGGTCATGTCCGTCAGACCGTTCCACTGTGCCTCGCTGCCCGGGAAGACGAAGTCGAGGTCGAGCTCCTTCGCGAGCGTGGCCTGCACCGCGATGGTCAGACCCATGTTCATGGCGTTGCCGACGGCGTGGCCGATGACGGTGTGCGAGCGGTGCACGGACCACGTGAAGCCCTGTCGCTCGGCGGCGGCGAAGAGCTCGTCCTCCTGCGCGTAGTAGAAGTTCGGGGTGTCCAGCCGCGGCTCCTCCTCGTGGAAGGGCGTGTCCGGCATCTCGCCGGCGGCGTACGCCTCGAACGGGCCGAGGTAGTGCTTGAGCCCGGTCACGAGCGCGACGTGCTGCAGCGGTGCGTGCGCCAGGGCCGCGAGCAGGTCGCGCACCATGCCGCCGTTCACGCGGATGTTCTCGGCCTCGGTGTCCTGTCGCTGCCAGGCCGTGAAGAAGACGTGGGTCGGGCGCTCGTCGGCCAGCGCTGCGGCGAGGGAGTCGGGGTCGCGCAGGTCGGCGGCGACGGTGCGGACGCCGTCGCGGGGGAGGGGCCGTCGTGACAGTGCGGTCACGTCCCACCCGGCGTCGAGCAGGTGGTCCACGAGGGCGGACCCCGTGATCCCGCTCGCGCCCACGACGAGGGCTTCGTTACGGTCGGAGGGTGTGTCGGTGATCGTGGTCATCGCCGGGTGCAACGCCCGACGGCGACAGGTGTTCCCTAGCGGGGGCGTCGGATCCGGATCGGCCCCTTCGCGGTGGACGGGTCGACGACGCTGCCGCCCTGCGTGATCTCGACCTCGCCCCGCGCCACCATGCGGCGGGCCGCACGTCGAGCCGGCTCCATCAGGGGGCGCCAGTCGTCCGGCGCGATCGAGCGCGCGACCTCCGACGGGCATATGCTCGACGTGCGGGCGCGGGCCGCGAGGAGTTCGTCGATCCGCTGCTCCAGGGCGCGGTCGGTGTCGTCGATGCCGTGCTTCCGGCACGCCGCCGAGCACCACTTCGCATCGGGCGACGCCGACGACGGCATCCGACGTCCGCACGACGCGCAGGTGCGCTCGGCGTGCTCGGCCTCCGACGCCGAGGCGTCCTCGGCGGTCCTGATCGCTCGTCCCATGCCGTCCATCCTCGTCCCGCTGTCCGGTCCCGCGCACAGCCCAGGCACGGCTGGCAGCATCGGACCGGTGAACCCGGACCAGAACAGCTCCCGCCCGCCCGAGCCCGCCTGGGTCCAGCACGCGATGTGGTGGCACGTCTACCCGCTCGGTGCCGTCGGCGCGGACGTCCGCCCCGGGACCCCGGTCGACGGCCGACCCGTCGACCACCGGCTCCGGCGGCTCGTGCCCTGGCTCGACCACGTGGTCGACCTCGGCCTGAACGGGCTGGTGCTCGGGCCGGTCTTCGCGAGCTCGACGCACGGCTACGACACGGTCGACCACTTCCGCGTGGACCCGCGCCTCGGGGACGACGGCGACCTCGACGCGCTCGTCGCCGCCGCCCACGAGCGCGGGGTCCGGGTGGTGCTCGACGGCGTCTTCAACCACGTCGGTCGCGAGCACCCGGCGTTCCGCGCGCTCGAGGAGCAGGGCCCCGACGCCCCGACCGTCGACCTGTTCGCGGTCGAGCGGACCGGGTGGCAGGCCGGCGACCCCGTCCCGGTGCGGGACTTCGAGGGGCACGACATCCTCGTCGCGCTCGACCACGAGGGTCGCGCGGCCGAGGACCTGGTGGTCGAGGTGATGACCCACTGGCTCGGTCGCGGGATCGACGGGTGGCGGCTCGACGCCGCCTACGCGGTGCCGCCGGCGTTCTGGGCGCGGGTGCTGCCGCGGGTGCGCGAGCGGTTCCCGGACGCCTGGTTCAGCGGCGAGGTCATCCACGGCGACGCGGCGGCGATCGTCGCGGCGTCGACGATGGACTCGACGACCCAGTACGAGCTGTGGCAGGCGGTCTGGCACGGCATCGCCGACCGGAACTGCTTCGAGCTCGCGCACGCGGTCGAACGGCACGACGCACTGCTCGAGACCTTCGTCCCGACCACGTTCGTCGGCAACCACGACGTCACCCGCATCGCGAGCGCGGTGGGTGAGCGGTTCGCCGGGCACGCGGCGGCGGTGCTGTTCACCGTCGCGGGGACGCCCGTCGTGTACGCGGGCGACGAGTACGGTTGGACGGGTGTGAAGGAGGAGCGCGAGGGCGGCGACGACGCGGTCCGTCCGGAGCTCCCCGCGACGCCGCCGGAGCCGAGCGACCTGACCCACGCGGTCGAGGCGCTCGTCGCCCTGCGCCGGCGGAACCCCTGGCTGCACCGCGCCCACACCGACGTCGTGCACCTGACGAACACGGCGGTGGTCCTGCGCACCGCGACGGCGGACGCCGCGGTGGTGACCGCCCTGAACCTGGCGGACGACCCCGTGGAGCTGCCCGCTGCTGACGCGACGCGGGTCGAGGCGGGCGGCGGTGACCTGCGGGACGGCACCGTGCGCCTCCCGGCCGCCGGGTGGGCCGTCCTGGCGAGCTGACCCCCCGCACCGGTACGCGAAAGCGACAGACCTCCGTGGGAGTTCCACGGAGGTCTGTCGCTTTGGGGAAGTGGTCGCGCGGAGCGCCGCTACTTGCGCGCGGACGCCGCCCGGCGCTTGTTGAACACGTCGAACGCGACGGCGGCGAGCAGCACCAGGCCCTTGATGAGCGACTGGTACTCGGTGCCGACACCGAGGATCGACATGCCGTTGTTCAGCAGACCGATGATGAGACCACCGATGATCGCGCCCGGCACCGTGCCGATGCCGCCGGTGACCGCTGCGCCGCCGATGAACACGGCCGCGATGGCGTCGAGCTCGAAGCCGTTGCCGGCGCCCGGGGCCGCGAGGTTGAGCTGGCCGGTGAAGACCACGCCGGCGAGGGCCGCGATGACGCCCATGTTCACGAAGAGCAGGAACGTGACGCGCTTGGTCTTCACGCCCGACAGCTGCGCGGCGAGGACGTTGCCACCGATCGCGTAGACGTGCCGACCGAAGACCGCGCTCCGCATGACCACCGAGTACACGACCACGAGCAGGCCGAGCACGACGAGCACGATCGGGGTGCCGTTGTAGCTGGCGAGCAGCAGCGAGACGTAGACGATGAGCGCGACACCGAAGGCGAGCTTGACGAGGAACCAGACGAGCGGCTCGCTCTCGAGCTGGTACTTCCGGCGGGTGGCACGGCCGCGCAGGGAGACGACGACCATGACGGCGGCCGCGGCGAGGCCGAGGATCATCGTCAGCGGCTCGTAGCCCGAGGTGCCGAACGACGGCAGGAAGCCCGAACCGAGCGAGCGGAAGCCGTCCGGGAAGGGCGAGATCTGCTGGTTCTGCAGGACGATCTGGGCGGCACCGCGGAACGCGAGCATGCCCGCGAGCGTCACGATGAAGGCCGGGATCCCGAAGTAGGCGATCCAGAAGCCCTGCCAGGCGCCGACGAGGCCGCCGAGCACGAGGCAGAGGACGACCGCGATCGGCCACGGGATGCCCCACTGGGTGATCATCACGCCGGCCATGGCGCCGGTGAAGGCGACGACCGAACCGACCGACAGGTCGATGTGGCCGGCGATGATGACCATCACCATGCCGATGGCGAGGATGAGGATGTAGCTGTTCTGGACGATCAGGTTCGAGACGTTGATCGGAGCCAGCGTGATGCCGCTCGTCGTCACCTGGAAGAAGATGACGATGACGATCAGCGCGATGAACAGGCCGATCTGTCGGAGCTGCCCGGTGAGGTAGCCGGCGGCGGACTTAAGCGCGTTCATTGACTGGGGTCTCCCGTTCCTGGGTCATGTACTGCATGAGGACCTCGGGTGTGGCCTCGGAGCGGGGCACGTCGGCGGTGATGGTGCCCTCGGAGAGTGTGTAGATGCGGTCGCAGATGCCGAGCAGCTCGGGCAGCTCGGACGAGATCACGATGACGCCCTTGCCCTGGTCGGCCAGGCTGTTGATGAGCGTGTAGATCTCGTACTTCGCGCCGACGTCGATGCCGCGGGTCGGCTCGTCGAGGATGAGCACGTCGGGGTCGGCGTACATCCACTTCGACAGGACGACCTTCTGCTGGTTGCCGCCGGAGAGCTTGCCCGTGACGGCGTTCACCGACGGGGCCTTGATGTTCATGCTCTTCAGGAACTGGCTGGCGACGGTCGTCTCCTGGAGGCTGTTGACGAAGCCCCAGTCGGCGAGCTTGCCGAGGGCCGAGCCCGAGATGTTCCGCTTGATGTCGTCGATCAGGTTGAGGCCGTAGCGCTTGCGGTCCTCGGTGGCGTAGGCGATGCCGTTGTCGATCGCCCGCGTCACGGTGTTCGTCTTGATCGGCTCACCGCGCTTGTAGACGGTGCCGGAGATGCCGGTGCCGTACGAGTGGCCGAAGACGCTCATCGCGAGCTCGGTCCGTCCGGCGCCCATGAGTCCGGCGATGCCGACGACCTCGCCGGCCCGGACGTTGAGGTTGGCCTGGTGGATGATCTCGCGCGAGCCGTCGAGCGGGTGGTGGACGGTCCAGTCCTCGATGCGCAGGAGCTCCTCGCCGATGACGGGGTTCTCGCGCTCGGGGTACCGGCTCGACAGGTCGCGACCGACCATGCCGCGGATGATCCGGTCCTCGGAGACGTCGTCGCCGTGCATGTCGAGCGTCTCGATCGTCTTGCCGTCACGGATGATCGTGACCTTGTCGGCGATCGCCTTGATCTCGTTCAGCTTGTGGCTGATGATGATCGCCGTCATGCCCTCGGCCTGCAGCGAGCGGATGAGCTCGAGCAGGTGCTCGGAGTCGTCGTCGTTCAGTGCGGCCGTCGGCTCGTCGAGGATGAGGAGCTTGACCTCCTTCGAGAGCGCCTTCGCGATCTCGACGAGCTGCTGCTTCCCGACGCCGATGTCGACGATCTTCGTGACCGGGTTGTCCTTGAGGCCGACGCGCTTCAGGAGCGCCGCTGCCTCGAGGTTCGTCTTGTTCCAGTCGATGAGCCCGCCGGAGGAGCGCTCGTTGCCGAGGAAGATGTTCTCGGCGATCGACAGGAAGGGGCTGAGGGCGAGCTCCTGGTGGATGATGACCACACCAGCAGCCTCGGAGTCGTTGATGGTGCCGAACTTCACCGGCTGACCGTCGAGCAGGATCTCGCCGTCGAAGGAGCCGTGCGGGTAGACGCCCGACAGCACCTTCATCAGGGTCGACTTGCCCGCGCCGTTCTCGCCGCAGATCGCGTGGACCTGGCCGCGCTCGACCTCGATGGAGACGCCCTGCAGGGCCTTCACACCGGGGAAGGTCTTGGTGATGTCCCGCATCTCGAGGATGGTGTCCGCCATGTGGGACCGCCTTTCCGTCGTCCGCGCGTGCGCGCGGGTGGAGACGGACTGGAGGCGCGGTGCGGGGCCGCACCGCGCCTCCAGTCCTGTGGATGGTTGCGACTACTTGAGGTCGGCCTCGGTGTAGTAGCCCGAGTCGACGAGGACTTCCTTGTAGTTGTCCTTCGTGACGACGGTCGGCTGGAACAGGAAGGTCGGGACGACCTTGACCTTGTTGTCGTAGCTCTTGTCGTCGTTCGTCTCGGGGGTCTTGCCGGTGAGCAGGTCCTCGGCCATCGTGACGGACTGCTTCGCGAGCTTGCGCGTGTCCTTGTAGATGGTGGAGTACTGCTGGCCCGCGATGATCGACTTCACCGAGGCGGCCTCGGCGTCCTGACCGGTCACGGTCGGGAGCGGACGGTCGGAGGTGCCGTAGCCGGCGCCCTGGAGGGCCGAGATGATGCCGATCGAGATGCCGTCGTAGGGCGAGAGCACACCGTTCAGCGTGGTGCCACCGGAGTACGACTTCGCGATGAGGTTCTGCATGCGGGCCTTGGCGGTCGCCGGGTCCCACTGCTGCGTCGCGGCCTGCGAGAGCTTGTCCTGGCCGGACTGGATCGTCAGCGTGCCGTCCTCGAGGTACGGCTTGAGGGTGTCCATCGCGCCGTTGAAGAAGAAGCCCGCGTTGTTGTCGTCGAGCGAACCGGCGAAGACCTCGATGTTGAAGGGGCCCTTCTTGTCGGTCTTCTTGCCGTCGGAGTCGAGGACGCCGAGGCCCGTGAGGAGCGACGTGGCCTGGTCGACGCCGACCTTGTAGTTGTCGAACGACACGTAGTAGTCGACGTTCTTGTTGCCGGTGAGCAGGCGGTCGTACGAGATGACCTTGATGCCGGCCTTGGCCGCCTGGTCGAGCTGGTCGGAGAGCGCGCCACCGTCGATCGAGGCGATGATCAGGACCTTCGCGCCCTTGGTGATCATGTTCGAGACCTGCTGGGCCTGCTGCTGGACCTTGTTGTCGCCGTACTCGAGGTCGACCTTGTAGCCGGCCTTCTCGAGGTCGCTCTTGACGGCGTCGCCGTCCTTGATCCACCGCTCGGAGACCTTGGTCGGCATGGCGACGCCGACCAGGGCGCCCTTGTTGTCACCGCTGCCGCCACCGCTGCCGGTGTCGCCGCGTCCGCCTGCGGAGCAGCCGGCCAGTGAGATGGCGATGCCGAGGGCGGCAACGCCCGCGACGATCCTGCGCTTCATCATCGAAGTTCCTCTTGTTCCTGCGCGTCGGCATCGACGCACTCGGGTGCCGGGGCTGCTGTGCCCCGTGGGTTCTGCTCGTGTGAGCGCTCACATACTGCGGCTTCCGTACCGGGGTGTCAACTCGTCGTGACCGTTTCGGGATCTTGCTTCGTCGAGCGGCCCGGACGGTACGCTCTGCCACGTGACGACCACGACCGCGCTCGGGGGTGCCGGCGGCAGACGCCGCAAGGCCCCGACGATCTTCGACGTCGCCGAGCGCGCCGGGGTCTCCCACCAGACCGTCTCCCGCGTGATCAACGGCGACCCGACCGTCCGCGAGGCCTACCGCTCGCAGGTGACCGACGCCGTCACGGCGCTCGGCTACCGCCCACGGGCCGCCGCCCGGGCACTCGCCGGCGGACGCAGCCGGGCGCTCGGGATCATCACCGCGGGCGACGCGCTGTACGGCCCGTCGAGCACGGCGGTCGGCTTCGAACGCGCCGCGCGGACCGCCGGCTACCACGTGCTGCTCTCGACGCTCCCGGACGACCCGCTCCCGGCCGACCTGTCCGGAGCGCTCACGACCCTGCTCGCGCAGGACGTCGCCGCGATCGTCCTGGTCGCGGCGGACAACCGGGTGCTCGGCGCCCTGGCGTCCCTGACCGTCCCGGTCACCGTGCCCGTCGTCGTCGCGAACGCCGTGCAGCGCGACGCCGCCCGCACGCCCGTCGCGACGAGCGTCGCCGCGGTGTCGATCGACCAGGCGGCCGGCACCACCCTCGCGATGGACCACCTGTTCGCCCGCGGACACCGGCGCATCGTGCACATCACCGGACCGTCGGTCTCGCAGGAGGCCGAGGTCCGCCGCGAGACCTACGCGCGGACGATGCGCGGAGCCGGGCTCGAACCGGTCGTGCTCGACGGCGACTGGACCCCGGCCAGCGGGTACGCGGCAGCCCGGTCGCTCGACGTGCACGCCGTGGACGCGGTCCTGGCCGGCAACGACCAGATGGCGCTCGGGGTGCTGCACGCCTTCGCCGAGGAGGGCCTCCGGGTCCCGGACGACATCGCGGTCGTCGGGTACGACGACATCCCCGAGGCCGCGCACTTCACGCCGCCGCTGACCACGGTCCGCCAGGACTTCATGGCCATGGGCCAGCGGGTGCTCGAGACCGTGCGCGCCCTGGTCGAGGGCGAGCCGCGCGACGAGACGCTGCTGCTGCCCGAGCTCGTGGTGCGCCGCTCGGCCTGACCCGGGCCGAGGCGGTCCGCCCCGGCGCCGGGCTCAGCGCGCGAGCGGCAGCCAGACGCGCATCGGCGCCGCGCCGCGGTTCGCCCAGGCGTAGTACGGCACGGCGACGGCGGTGACCGCGTTCCGGTCGGTGTCCGCCGGGAGGCCCGTGGCTGCGTCGCCGGGACCGGCCACGTCGTCGACGCTGGTCGCGTCGGAGGGGCGAGCAGCGCCTCCCGGCCGGTCCAGTCGACGGTACGGCCACGCTGCCTGCTCGTGCCGCGCCGGGGACCGACCGGTCACGCGCAGCGTGACCACGCCGTCGAGCAGGTCGTCGCGCTGTTCCTCGGTGATCGGCGCGTCCGCGTCGACCGTCAGGTCGTCGACCGTGAAGCCCTGCTGGTCCGCCTGCTCGACCGCGTACACGAGCGGGCCGCGCTCGATCGCGACCTGGCCGCGGGCGGCGTCGATGCGGGCGTCGGCCACGTACCGGTGCGGCGTGGTGTCGAAGACGAGCTCGACCGTGTCGCCGGCCGCCCACTCGCGGTCGACCACGTGCAGCGTGCCGGGCGCGGGGCTCGCGTCGCCGCCGGCGCCCGTCACGGTGGTGGTGTCCGACCAGGCGGGGATGCGCAGGCCGAGGGCGAGGGGGCCGTCCTCGGTGACCGTGACCACCGCGCGGCCGTCGTGCGGGTACCCGGTCTCCACGCGGACCGGGCCGAGGTCGGCCGTGGCGTACTGGTGCACCTGCAGGCCGCCGTCCGTGGCCGTCGCGAGGTACCCGTCGAGGCTCGCGAACGTCCGCATGATGTTCGGCGGGCAGCACGCGCAGTCGAACCAGCCGCGGCGACCGTGGGCGGGGGAGCGGTTCTCGTCCCGGTGGGCGCCGTCGCGCTGCTGCAGGGGGTTCACGTAGAAGTACTCGGTGCCGGCGAGGCTCACGCCGGGCAGGAACGCGTTGTAGAGCAGGCGCTCGATCGCGTCGGCGTACACGGGCTTCCCGGTGGCGAGGAGCAGCCGCCAGGCCCACTGGACCCCGCCGATGGCCGCGCAGGTCTCGGCGTAGCCGCGGTCGGTCGGGAGCTCGTACGGGTCGCCGAACGCCTCCCAGTCCCAGCGTGCGCCGAGTCCGCCGGTGATGAAGGCCTTCGTCGCCGTCATGTCCGCGAACTGCCGCTCGCTGGCGGCCAGCAGCTCGCCGTCGCCGGTCTCGATCGCGATGTCGACGGCGCCGGCAGCCAGGTACACGGCGCGGACCGCGTGGCCCTCGACCGTCGTGGCCTCGCGCACGGGCACCCGGTCGGAGAAGTACGTCGGTTCGCCCCCGGCGCGCTCGATGATGCCGTGCCCGCGGGCGTCGACGAACCAGTGCGCCAGGTCGAGGTAGGCGCGCGTGCCGGTCTCGCGGTACAGCTCGACGAGGCCCATCTCGACGACGGGGTGACCGTCGACGTCCTGGGTCTGGTCGGCACCGGGGCCGAACGTCCGGACCAGGTGGTCGGCGTTCCTCGTCGCGACCTCGAGCAGGCCGGTGTCGCCCGTCGCACGGTGCTGGGCCACGGCGGCCTGGTACAGGTGCCCGGCGCAGTACATCTCGTGGCTCCACTTGAGGTCGGTGTAGCGCGCGCCCGCACCGCGGACCTGCTGCACCGAGTCGAGGTACCCGTCCTCGGCCTGCGCCCGTGCGTACAGCGCGGTGACCTCGCGCTGGAGCTCGAGGAGGTCGTCGGCCGGGGCGCGCCCGTACTCCCAGGCCACCGCCTCCAGCCACTTCGTGACGTCCGAGTCCATGAAGATCGGGCCGACGGCCTCGCCCTGCTCGTCACCGGCGGCGATGCGCAGGTTGCGGAAGTTCCCCGCGGCCTCGAGCTGGTGGTACCCGCTCCGGACCGCGTCGCGACCGTTGCGCTCCTGGCGCAGCGCCCAGAAGCCGCCGGTGATCCGGGCGTCGCCCGCGGGCAGTGGGCGGAGCGCGAGGTGCGCGTCGCCGGTCGGGAGGACCGGGGTCGCGGTGCGTGCGCGGCTGTCGGTCGCGATCGTGGTGGTCATGACGCCTCCTTGCGGCTGACTCTGCTTGCGGTGTGGCCGGCGCCGGTCGCCCGTCGAGCGGAAAGCGCTTTCCGTGGCAGACGCTACGGCAGGGTGCGCGCCTGCACAAGCCCCGGCGTGCGTATGCTCGGACGGGTACCGACGAGCGGAAAGGACGTTGCCGTGTCGCAGGAGCGCAGTGGCCGACCGGCCCGCATCACCGACGTCGCCGCGCTCGCCGGGGTGTCGATCGGGACGGCCTCGAAGGCGCTCAACGACACGGGGCAGCTGCGCGACGAGACACGGGCACGGGTGAAGGACGCCGCGGAGAAGCTCGGGTTCGTCGGGGACGCCCGGGCCCGCGCGCTGTCGTCCGGTCGGACGTGGACGGTCGGCATGGTCACCACCGACTCGTTCGGTCGGTTCACCATGCCGGTGCTCCTCGGTGCCGAGGACGCCCTGTCCGCCGGCGAGGTCATGGTCCTGCTCGCCGACACCCGCGACGACCACGTCCGCGAGGCGCACTACCTCCGCTCGCTCGTCGCCCGCGGCGTCGACGGCATCATCGTCACCGGTCGCTCCGCCGACGCGCGGCCGCCGATCGACGTGCCCGTCCCGGTGCCCGTCGTCTACGCACTGACCCCGTCGACCTCGGCGGCGGACGTGTCGATCACCCTCGACGACGCGGCGGGCGCTGCCGACGCGGCGGCGCACGTGCTCGGGCTCGGGCGACGGCGCGTGGCCGTGGTCTCCGGCCCGGCCGGTGCCCGGTCCGCCGTGAGCCGGGCGGCCGGGGCGCGGTCGGTGCTCGGCGACCGCCTGGTGGGGGAGCCGATGCACGGCGAGTGGTCCGAGCGGTGGGGGCGGCAGGCCGTGGACCTGCTGGAACGCGCCTCGGCCGACGTGGACGCGGTGGTGTGCGGGAACGACCAGATCGCCCGCGGGGTGTGCGATCGGCTCCGCGAGACCGGACGGAGCGTCCCCGGCGACGTCGCGGTGACCGGGTACGACGACTGGGACGTGCTGGCGCTGGCGAGTCGTCCGCCGCTGACCACCGTCGACATGCGGCTCGACGAGCTCGGCCGGATCGCGGGGCGGGCGTTGCTCGAGCTGGTGGCCGGCGGGCGGCCGGCGTCGACCGCCGTGGCCCCGTCCCTGGTCGTCCGCGAGAGCACGCTCGGGGCGTAGGGCGGGCCGGGCGGGCCCCCGAGGTTCCGCAATTGCGGCATCTCGGCGCCCCCCGCGCTCGTCCTCGGCACCTCGACGTGACGCGCGCGGCGAGTCCCGGGACCCCGACGGCCGGGGGCCGGGCGCGCCGGTGCCGGGCCCGTGCGGGGCGGGCGGGAGTAGGGCGCGCCGGGCGCCGGGCACGTGCGGGGCGGGGCGCCGAGTGGGCAGGACACGCCGCGTGCGTGGCGTCGGGCGGGCGGGATCGGCCGCCGGGCGGCGTCGAGCGTGACCGGAGTGGCCCGCTCGGCGAGCGGGAACGGGCCGGGACCGGCCGGGACCGGGCGGGACGGGGCAGCCG